>OMDB01000289.1_pt1 | contig 29303 bp, 24 predicted proteins | sample 1645161 | NCBI WGS metagenome assembly OMDB01 (sample SAMEA103958135, study PRJEB25191) | human gut metagenome
AGGCCGCTGCGCGGCGGACGGCCACGGACTATCGTCCGGGTGGCCTCAAGAGACACAAGGGCTGGCGCTGAGGGGCTGGGTTACAAGACAATCATACATATACGTGTATGCGTATGCGCGTATGCGCGCACGCGCGCGTCCGACATTTTGCAGTGTATTTGTCGTCACTCTACACTAACGGGGTGTTTCGTATTAATTATCAGATAGTTGCAGAGTGTCTGTATGCTTGCACTTTGCCTACACTGTGCTATCACAAGGGGATTGGGGGGATGCAGAATTTGTTGTGTGACGATGACGGTTGGGAAACGGGAGGACGGCCGATGAGTTGCTCCGAGTAAATGTACGGGGTGGCTATGGCGGATTGGCTTGTGCACGTGACGGAACGCACGGGTCATGGCGAAAGTGGAATTGTATAGGTAGTGCAGGCAGTGCAAGTAGTGTAGGTAGTGCAGATTGTGTAGACAAGTGTGCAAGTAGTGCTGACAAATGTGCAGGTTGTGCAGACAATGTGTAGGTAGTGTAGACAAGTGTGCAAGTAGTGCAGACAAGTGTGCAGGTAGTGCAGACAAGTGTGCAGGTAGTGTAGACAAATGTGTAGGTAGTGTAGACAAATGTGTAGGTAGTGTCTACACTCTTAAGTGGTTGATTTTCATATAGTTATAGCGAAAAGTGCAGGATGCAGATAGTTTTGCATAAATCTGCTGACGCGCACGTGCGCGCGAGGATAAATGTGGATAATAAAAGAAATCCCCATTGAAAGTGCGTGTTACACCTTCAATGGGGATTGAATGTCATATTGAGCATGCCGCAATAACCAATGCGAATGCAGCAAGTTATTTAGACGATACCTTGAGCCATCATGGCTTTGGCCACCTTGAGGAAACCAGCCACATTGGCACCACGTACATAGTTGATATAGCCATCAGGCTGTGTGCCATACTTCACGCAGTTTTGATGAATGTCGTTCATGATCATCTTCAAACGCTCGTCAACCTGCTCACGCGTCCAGCTCAAGCGTTCTGAATTTTGGCTCATTTCAAGACCAGACACAGCTACACCGCCAGCATTGGCAGCCTTGCCCGGAGCATAGAGCAATTTGGCCTGCTGGAATATTTCAATGGCCTCGGGAGTTGAAGGCATGTTGGCACCTTCGCTGACAGCAATTACGCCATTAGCCACGAGTGAACGTGCATCGGCTTCTTCAATTTCGTCCTGTGTAGCAGAAGGCAATGCAATGTCAGCCTTCTCGCCCCAAGGACGTGCACCAGCTACGTACTTCACGCCATACTTTTCAGCATATTCCTTTATACGACCACGCTTTTCGTTTTTGAGTTCCATAACGAAAGCGAGTTTGTCAGCATCGATACCGTCCGGATCATAGATATAACCATCAGAATCGGAAAGTGTTACAGGCACTGCACCAAGTTCGATGAGTTTTTCGACAGTGTACTGTGCCACGTTGCCCGAGCCACTTACAAGTACACGCTTGCCCTTTAATTCAATGCCTCTGGTTTGAAGCATGCTCTCGAGGAAGTAAACATTGCCATAACCAGTAGCTTCGGGACGGATAAGCGAACCGCCGAACTGGAGACCCTTGCCCGTGAGTACACCTACAAACTGATGCGTCAACTTTTTATACTGTCCGAACATATAGCCTACTTCGCGGCCACCTACGCCTATATCGCCGGCAGGAACGTCCTCGTCGGGACCGATATGACGATAAAGTTCGTTCATGAACGCCTGGCAGAAACGCATTACCTCAGCATCGCTCTTGCCATGCGGATTGAAGTCTGAACCACCCTTAGCACCGCCCATGGGCAATGTAGTGAGTGCATTTTTGAACGTCTGCTCGAAGGCGAGGAATTTCAAAACAGATGGTGTAACACTTGCGTGGAAACGTATGCCGCCCTTGTACGGACCGATGGCATTGTTGTGCTGCACACGATAACCCATATTAGTTTGTACCTTGCCCTTGTCGTCAACCCAAGTCACACGGAATGAGATAATACGATCGGGAATGCAGAGGCGATCGATAAGATTAGCCTGCTCAAATTCGGGGTGACGGTTGTATTCATCCTCGATTGTGCCGAGCACCTGGCTCACGGCTTGAATGTACTCAGGTTCATTTGGGAAACGCTGTTTAAGGCGTTCAACAGTTTCTAAAGCGTTCATAAATATGCGTTGGTTTGTCTTAGTTTTTGCTCAATTTGCGGCCGTTTGAAGCAGCCCTTTTGAAATTCGATGGTAAAAGTACGAATAATTTTTTATTTTGCGGCATTTTACAGTCATAAAATGACAAAAAGGCACTTTTTACGATGAAATGAGCAAAAAGAGATATTCAAACTACCGCATAAGACTGATGGTGGGCGTTATACGTCTGACCGCATATAGCTTCACTTCGTTTGCAGAAGCGTTCGCACTGCGCCGTGATGTCATACCCGAGCATAGCCCCTAACATAAAGTCTTCGGCTGGAGTTAAGACATGCATTGGTTTGTGTACGAATGTGCGCACCACATCGAGGCAAGCCTTTTTGCCAAAATACAAATTCACCTTGTTACTTGACACAGGTTGCTCAATATAAGAAATGCCCTGTTCGTCAAGACGTTTGCACATAATTTGCGCACAGTCATTGCACATGGTGCACAGTACGAGTGGCCTCACCCCCTTGCGGTATTCGTATATTTGGTGCATGAATAGTTTGAGTGAGTCAAAACGCGAAAAATCTTCAGAGGACATAATATAAGTAGGTATTCAAAATCATTTTATACAATCAGTTGACGGGGTGACAAGTTGACAAGTTAACGGGGTTACAAGCAAATATGCTTTATTCACCTCAAATTGCAGAGAACAAGACATACGTATTTTAGCTCAATGAGCATACTACTTGCTGCCCCACCCCGTCAACTTGCTAACTAATTTCACTAACGGGGGGGGGATAGCTACTTGACCTTACTTTACCAAGTTGCACCAGGCTTCGATGCGCGCTTGGTTTTTGCCCTCGTCATCACCCTCGTCAATGGCCAATCCTACAAATTTGCCGTCACGACAGACGTCTGAATCGGTTACATTATAATCGGTAGGTTCGAAAGCGCCTATAAAGGTGCAACCAGTGTTTTGCAGCCCGTCGTAAATTTGAGCAATGGCGCCGCAGAATGTGTCGGAATAAGAATCGCTGTCGCCACAGCCAAATATGCCGACGCGCTTGCCCGTGAGATCGAGCGATGAGAGTGTATCGAGAAAATCGTACCAGTCGTCCTGCAAATCACCGCAGCCCCATGTTGAAGACCCCAAGAGCAATGTGTCATAGTCCAGAGCTTTGTTGGCATCTGTTGTGCCCACATTATATATATCCTTTGCCTCGACTCCAAGTTGTTGTGCAATGGCGTTAGCCACATTTTCGGTGCAGCCTGTTGTGCTGCCGTAAAAAATTCCAGTCATACGATAGATGTGTTGTTTGATGGTTTGTAATGTGCATTGTTTACGGCTGCAAAATAACAGATAAAGCGCCCACCCTGCAATACCCAAACAAGGTGAAACGCTTTATCGTATAACAAAATACCCAAAAGTGAGTATGGGGCAACAGACGATGCTACATGGGCATCATCAGTTTGTCAAGAAAAGTGTCAATAGTTACACATTTAATTCTTTATCAACTTACAACCGTTTACGATGTAAATGCCCTTTTGCGGATTGAATACACGACGCCCTGACAGGTCGTAAGCGGCTGTGCCATCATGCGGCGTGTCAGAGATTTGTGCATCATCAATAGCGTCTGCCACACCTTTAATAATGGTCAGCGGATATTGAGTCAATTCAAAGGAGTCAATAGTCATGCAACGATCGCCTTGCATATTAGCCAATATTCCCAAGCTGACGGTAGATGGCTCTGTCAAGATAAAGCGCACTGTGTTCAGTGTTGTTTGGGATTTGGCCCTCATGGCTGAAGCTACAAAACCGCTGTTTGCATTTCCGTCAGCCTCGATAATGTCGATGGTACTGGGCAGTGTGTCGGACTTTGCTGCAACCAGGTAGCAACCATCAGCCTCGCCTTCGAAGCTGCCATACTTGGCAGTAAAATCATATACGCCTGCAGGCAAACTGACTGTTTGATATGCCTTGTGATCGTTCAGTTGACGGCTAAAGCCGTCCCACCCTGTGGTGATGGTAAAGGCATTATCCTTTTGTGTATCGACATGTGCCCCCGTACGCTTTGACGATGTGGCATCACCATTTTCTTTCCAACCATAGAGTGTCATAAAGCGTTTGTTCGCTGTATCGTTGTAAACCTTTCCTGTATTGGAGAACGGAGCTTCGTAGTTTGACAAATAACTGCTCGAGACATCTGTAGACTTGTCATCAAAGTTGATTGCGAAAACGCCTTTCGAGCTGCTCCAAGCATCACCATCAGGACCGAAGCCTACACGTACGCCTGTGTTTTGGTTGGCAGTGGCATCAACCACATTGCCCCCATTTTGGTCAAAATGATAATAAACGCTCAAGCCGTCAGCCTCAGCAGCCTTAACAGCCGCATCGGACATCGGTTCTATTAAATATGTATGTAGTTTGCGCAACTTTGATGTGTCAAAAGCTACCCCATTCCACACTCTGAACTCATCTACCATGCCACTCATTGGAGCTTCTTCACAGCCCAAAGCAAAAGAGTTCATTGCGGGCACTTTAGCGTTTTTAATTGCTGCAGAACTTACCAAAGCGCCATCACGGAGGAAACGGACTTTTCCAGACTCAAACGACACTGCATAGTGATGCCACTCATTAGGTATCACATAACTTGTTGTCGAGCTGGCGCACATGCCTGCCATATAGAAACGCATTTGGCCATCAGGCAACGTTTGGAGTTGTAAACTTTGCGTGTTCTCCCCTATCCCATTGCACACATCAGTGAGCGTGTTGGCACGTTGCCACCAATCAATAGCAAACTTTTTCTGTCCTGCCGATAGAGGTACCTTTGTCAATTCGACACGTGCTTTCGCTGCTGGCATAAAGTTCAGCCCTGTCTTACTGTCGGCATTACAAACAATGAGTGCTCTTGACTGAGAGGCACTGCTGTTACCTGCATCGTTTGAAGCCGTCAACGTGACGTTGTAAACCCCAGCCACATCAGGAATGAAGCAGAGTTTCTCGCCCTCGCCTTGCATGGCATTGTTAGCGCTTGACAATGTCCACGCACTATGAGCCGAACCATATTGCGACTTGTCGGTAAGCCTTACCTGGTTGCCTTTTACAACAACTGATGGCTCAACATCAAACGCTGCCTTTGGAGCAGATTCGACAATATTGATTTTTTGAGTATACTTGGCAGTACTACCATTGGCTGCAGTCACATTCAACGTCACATCATAGGTGCCACTTTTTGCGTACGACACTGTAACACATGACTGGTTGGAAGTTTCGACAGATGCGCCTTCGAGTGTCCAATGATAGCTCTGGCCATCAACCATGTTTTGGGGAATAAAGGTTACACGCTCGCCACACACCACCTTGTTCTTTGACATTTTGAATACTGCACTTGCCTCAGGAGCAGGCAACACCGTAATGAGAGTGTCAGCCTCAGTTTCATTACCATTGACATCAACAGCCACCACTTTCACATTTTGCGCACCAGATTTTCCGAACGAGATTGTTGGCGAGGTGCATACCAAATTTTCAATACCCGCCCCAGGCACCGTCCATCGCAAAGAGGAAATATTCGTGCTGCCAGTGGCATGCAGTGTCAGATATTGCCCTTCGACAGCATCAGCCTCGGGCTGATTGATGTGTACAAATGTGTTCGCTGTATATTTTAATGTTTGCGCATAACCATCATTTACGGCAAAATTATCATTTGGGAAAGAGCCATGATGTGCTCTGCCCGTATGATCGCACAACAGTCTTGTGCCATTTATAGTCACCACATCACCCGGATAGTAGGCTACGAGGTCATCAGGCAGCAGTGCATCAGCATAGCGCAGTTTGTAGTCAGCTTTTATTTCATCAGCCGTGCGTGCTGTTTTCCATATACGCAGTTCGTCGTACATGGCATTTTGGTCGGAGTTTTCATCTTCAGATGAGAATATCAAATCGCCAAAACCGCCAATACCGCAATAGCTATTTGACGTGACTGATGCCATTTTTGTGCCATTGACATAGGCAGTCATCACACTGTCATTCACGACAAGTGCTATATGGCTCCACTTGTTCAAACTCAGAGCGGAAGGCACATTCAAACGGTTGTTAGTGTCCCAACCCGCAGTAAATGAACCATTTGCATTGGCATGAAACATGAATGTTCCCCACCCCGGACCTGCACTCTGGTTCCAATCGGCGATAGATTGTGGCCATATCCAGAACTCGATAGTGGCCTTGTTGTACTTTGAATCGAATACACCTGGAAGGGTAAGTCCAGAATGAAGCAATTTAATACATTTGTTGTTTGCAGTACTTGCATACACATTGACATTCACTGCATTCGAGCGTTTGTTGCCATAAACGGCCCTTATGCCATACGTGCCCGAAGCCCCTTCGGGTAAAGCATACGATTCGGCATCGGCATCAAGTGTAGAAACTATTTTGCCCTCGTGTATAATTTCATATCCGGTCAGACTGAGATTTGCTTTTTTGGGCGACATCCATTTAAGCACACCACCATCAACGGCAACATTCTGCGGTGCAGCCACACCTCGTCCTGGTACAATCAATGATATGATAGTTTGCTTACCCTTGTTCTGTATGTTTACACCATTGGTGTCAATATCAAATGGTATTTCGAGTCCCAGACTGTCTTGCACATAATCTATAATCGAAGCATCATATATATGTCCACTACCCTCCGCCGTACTTTTTGTGTTGATTATAAAAAAGTACTTGAGCGGTTCATTTGCATCATAGCCGTCACTTAAATCTGTGAGGTCGTAGCCAAACTCCATGGGCTCGGTGTGCAGTTTGCCATCAACCCATCGTCCCAACATCGGGATTTCGGGAGCTGGCACAGTGTTACCATTATTGCCATCACCTGCATACTTAAAGTGGTCAAGAGCCTGCGTTTTGTCAGGATTTGTGGCTTTGAGGTCTGCAGATACGCCAGCCATAAGATATAGTTCGGAACGGCGGGTATAGTCCATTTTAAGTTTAATGGTACGTTGGGGCTTATAATTTTTGCGTACCTTGTATATTTCGGGATACCACCAATGGTTTGAGAACGAGCCGTCCTTATTAAAATGAGACCCGCCATAAGCGTAAGGACAATAGACGAAGCCACCATTTTGCCACTCATTACCCCACGAATTAACCAAGATCCATGCCCCACGCTCATCGGCAGTTTCTTCGCCATATATGCCGTTACCATTTATGTCGAATTCTATGCGGTCGTCATATCCTACAATGGTAAGAGCGTGATCAACGCCAGTGCCCCATTTGTCCACACATTTCATACCTGTCACTCCCAACTTGTCATTGGTTGGAGTGCTGTCAATAGCCTTGCACGTCATTGTGCCGGCAGCCACACCAACGCCAGCCAATCCACCCGACTGGAAACTTTCATCACCATTATGATTCCACAGCCAATTTTTCAGAGCCTCGCGCCCGGCATCTGTGCTTGTGCTTTCAGGGAAATTGGCAGGTTTGAGCATACGATTAAACATGGCTTCGTACCATTTATCGTAACCAGTCATCCAACCAAAGTCGTTCTGGGTTTCCTCTTGATTGCCAAAAAGTTTTGAATAGGTTTGACCACCATACGTTTCAGCCGAGGGAACTCCAACATGCTGTACAAAAGCGTCTTTGCCCGAATTGCCATTAGTCAGTAGCCACACAAAGTGTGTCGGGTAATAATTTTGTGGGTTAGTTCCGTCCAAATTGCGAAAGGCATTCATTTCATACGAGAACATGTAGCCTATGCGTGAGGCCGATCCACAAGAGCCCCCATCTTGGTTAAACACTGGCGGGAAGAAACGTGTTTCGGCATTATTCACATGGTCGGGACGTGCAGACATTGCATTACGCACGCCAAGCGTATGCCGTTGCATGAGTGCATAATCTGGATTGCGTTTATCTGTGTAATCGGGATATTTCGCTCTATCGACAGTTTGTGCACTTAGCGGTGACAACGATGCGAAGCATGCCCCAAATAGTAGTTTTATTGTTATAGTTTTCATTCTGAATGATTTGTAGAATAGGTACTTTTGTATGAGTAGATGATTAGGGACAATTATTTCTTTATTATCATTGCAGATGATGAGCCTTCATTACATACAGCCTCAACAATGTATGCCCCTGCGACCAATTGTGGCATAGGTATTGAAATGTACTTTGACGCCAGGAAGTTGCTGTTAAATATGCAGATACCATTAGTAGAATAAAGTCGGATAGCCACTTGCTTTTCGCCTTCGAAGGGCAATATCAAGTCAAGATTCTGATTATTTAGTATTGCACTAAGTTGTGCGTTGGCTACATTATTTGCACTTGGCTGTTGTACAGGCACTGCTACATTGCCCGATACAACATCTAACTCGTTGAGTCGGACAAAACACCCATCAGTTGCACGTCCGTCTCTTATCACAAGCTTGATATAGCGTGCATTTACAACACTATCCAATCGCACCTGGAATGTTTGCTGATTTGGTGCTTCATTGTCCGAAATAACCTTTTGCCACGTTGTGTTGTCATCTGACACATAAATATCATAAGCCTTAATGTATCGGTTTGCTCCCCCACTCATGGTAAATTCGAACCCGCCAATGCTCTGTATCTTTTGCATGTCAATTACAAAGTAATGTGGATATTTGGCTTGTGTGCCTTGCCATTGCGAATGCCAATAGGTGTTAGCATCACCATCAATTATTTGTGATGCAAGCCCATTTGAACCTTCGCCGCTTGTTTCTTGACTTGAAAAGCTGATTACCTTCCAACCAGACTTATCATATTTGCTTGTCTTGAACAGCTCTGCTAAAGCCACACGTTCCTTTTCATTGTCTAAGGCTTGAAGCACTCGGGCATTCAAAGCATCGTAGTTGATTGTGTCTACACACTCTGCAGATGTTGCTAAAGGAACTTCATTATCGGTACAATTAGTTGAAGTATAGCCACCAGTCTGCATAAAGAATGTTCGGTCGTCTTTATTCTCGGTTGCACCTTGTCCGTAATCATTGCGTGCACCAGGTGCATTGCCACCATCAGTATGACTAAAGTCTACGCAGTTAAAGTTATACCAATTTCCTTTCTTTGCATATCTGGCAAAGCCATTGCGATAGTAAGCCTTTCGCGAAGCTTCGCCCGTGGCCCAATTATAATTTTCAAGGAAAGAATACCATGAACTGAACAAGTCGGTACTATTGCGCTTACGCACCGTAGCCATATATTGCCACCCCTTGCCATCTTGTGCATTGTACCAAGCAGATACAAGTATATTGTTTTGCTTGTGCTCTACTTCTTTTCCATTTTCTATGGTTGTGTAACTTGTCTGCTCACGCCTTGCATTGGTTATGAACTGTACAAAGCGCCCAGGTATCCAACAATCGCCACGTCGGTAGGTCTGTACCCCTGTCCCCTCATTGCCAAACCTATTGGTTATGGTAAGTGAATCGCAGTCTACCACACCAGCCCTCATATATTCTGGCAGGTTAGGATCTTCGTCAGTTGACCCATCGTCCCACATTGAGAACAGCACATCATGGGCCGGCGTACCATCAGCCTGCACACCATTATTTTGAATGCCCATGTAACCACTCAGCACACCCAATGCCATGGCATAAGTGCCCACAATATCCGACGACTTGGGTATCATTATCTCTTGATAACACCAATCATAGCCGTTTGCCGGTGCCGCACCCGTTGAACGCCAGCTGCCCAAATGTACTGATGGTGACGACAGATAAGAGGCTGGATATGTTTTTTCGGCTGATGGGCTTTCAAACGTAAAACGGTCGATGTAATCAATATTATTATTGCCCGACACGCAAACCAGTTGGTAGCGATAATATTTAGCTACCGTAAACGAGCAATCTGCCAATTCTACTTTTTGATCCTTGCCGGTGCCTATTACATCTATCACTTTAGTTGCTACCGTATCGGTTGGCGCATCGGGATCGGTAATTGATAGTATGAAACTAACCTTACCCCCTGTTTTAACATTAAGCGTCATGTAGCTTTTAACCTGTGCTGCCGGGTGATGAAAGTAGTATGCAGCACGAGCTTGCAATGACGTCCATGCCGTGAGCTTGCGCGTTAACATAGGAAGCCCCGTACTGTCACAATTTTCACCAGGTATGCTAATTCCATTAAAGCCGTAAGCTCCATCTATAGACTCAACATAGCCATGCGCAGCCGAGGCCTCTGATGTGTAAACAGAATCACTACCACGCAAATGTTGGTTGCTTGAAGCAAATACTAACGAAGGGGTTGATGCTAACAATAGAGTATAAACTAAACTTTTTCATGATTGTTATTTGAATTTATTATTGTGTTTATGAAGTAAGGAGGGTACCCCATTGCCACTATTATATGGGGTACGCTCCATAGATGATTCGGGGTTTTAGTTAATAACTAAATTTCATACCAACAAAGAAACTTCTTGGCAGTGACGGACCATAAATGTAAGCTGAATCACGATTCCAACCTTTATCGAAATCATTTTGGTAAGAATTGGTAACATTCTGTACGCCGCCATTTACCTGCAATGTTAGTCCCTTTCCAAACACAAAATCATACGCAGCCTTTAGATTCAATGTTGTAAAATGCGGTGTGTTGACAACCACAGGCTTATCTACACCTGAACCTGCAGAGTGACCTACCAGCATCGCACCTGTATAATTGCCCGAAGCAGAAACTGTCAAATGGTTAATAGGCGTAAATGCTGCTGTAAAATAGCCATAGACTTCAGGCGTACGCATCATTTTGCGATATTTTTGTTCGGGCACTTCATCATTCCACGCAATAGCCTTGTCATAGGTGCTCTTTTGCAAAGTGAAAGTACATATAAAAAGTGTTTGAGAGAAGAATGAGGAAAGTTTACTGGTTATCAGTTACTTTCCTCATTTTGGTTAAAAGTGGCGAGGACAGACGAAGACGGGAATACGACAAGATGAGACAGAGGAACGTTACCTATCCGTAACCTATACCTCAAATGGGGAATGTTGAGGTTCGGAAGAATAAAGAAGGTTACGAATTGAATTTGAATGCTCTGATTTATAGTGAGTTACTAATGAGCAACGTAAGATTTTTGGTTACGAACCAAATTTGCCGTGTTCTGCCGTGAAATGCGTAGCAAGAAAAGACTCTTCATGTATTAATTTTGAACGCAAAAAAGAATGACGTTATGAAGAGTACATTTTCAATTATCTTCTACCTCAAAAGACAGGTAGTAAAGAAAGACGGTACTGTTCCAGTTATGGGACGTATCACAGTGGACGGAACACAGGCACAGTTCAGTTGCAAGATGACTGTGAATCCCAATTTGTGGGACACCAAGGGCGGACGCATGACTGGAAAAAGTATGCAAGCCTTGGAGGTGAACCGCAAACTGGACAAAATGCGTGTGAGTATCAGCAAGCATTATCAGGAGATTATGGACAGGGACAACTTCGTCTCTGCCGACAAGGTTAAGAACGCTTTTCTTGGATTGGAGTATCGCTGCCATACCTTGATGAAAGTCTATGAGCAAAGCAGGGATGAAATGGAAAAACAATACAAGGCTGGCATGAAATCTTTGAGCACATTCACAAAATATAGAATCGGTTGTGCTTACGTGGGCGAGTTTTTGCAGTCGCATTATCGTGTAAAGGACATTGCCTTGAAAGAATTGTCCCTGCCGTTTATTACGAACTATGAGACATTCCTTAGAATAGACAAGCAACTGAAGATAAATTCCGCAATGGTGTTTGTCCGTAATCTCCGTGCCATGATTTTTCGGGCGATTGATAACGAGTGGCTCGTCAAAGACCCTTTCAGACGATACGAGTACAAGAACGAGGAAACAACAAGGGAGATTCTGACAAAAGAAGAAATTCACCTGTTGATGGAAACTCCTATCACCAGAAAGCATATGGGGTTGGTGCGTGACTTGTATCTATTCTGCTGTTTCACAGGTCTCGCATTCATTGACCTGTACAACTTGAAGGAAGAGAACATCAAGACATTTTTTGACGATGGCGAGTGGATTGTTATCCACCGACAGAAGACAGGAACGGAAGCCGACATCAAGTTGCTTAACTATCCCAAGCAGATAATGGAGAAATATCGTGGATTGTGCAAGGATGGCAGAGTCTTTCCTGTACCACCTTATAGAAGTTGTCTGCGTTCGCTCAAAAGATTGGGAAAGAAATGCGGTATCACCAAGCCTCTTTCCTGGCATGTATCAAGGCACTCGTTCGCAACCTCGGTTTGCCTCTCCAATGGTGTACCAATAGAAACAGTAAGTTCCATGCTTGGTCACAAAGACATCAAGACCACGCAAGTGTACGCCAAGATTACCAAGGAAAAGTTGAGCAAGGATGTAGAAAAATTGTCCCAACAACTCAATCACATTGAGGAATTCACATTCGGGAATATTTGCAGCGATAATACGAACACAAAAAAGGCATAGTATGAAACGACAAGTGATAACAATACAAGAAGATATGGTCATCTACGCCCCACATCATGGTGAGGTGTGGATGACTGTTTGGGAGATTGCCGAACTGTTGAATGTGACAGGCACAACAGTGAACAATACAATCAAGCGAATTTGGAAGCAAGGTGTCCTAAAGGATTTTGAGCATTCGCAATACATCAAACTTGACAATGGATATTCTGCCGATGTCTATAGTTTGGACGTTATTATCGCCATAGCATTGCAAGTGGATACCTATCAAGCATTGCTTTTTAGAAGATGGCTTGTTGAAAAGATAGGAAATCGCAAAGAATGTCAAGCTACTCCAGGAAAGCAGGGGCGAACGACGATTATCGTGATGAATGGAACGATGCCGAGAGGTATCAGTTAAGCATTACACCTTAATTATATAATAGCGTACAGAGAAGAAATACCAAATGGTTGTATCACTCTGTGCGCTTTTTGCTTTCTATTTGTAGCGCAGTTTGCATATTTTAGAATGTTTGTCATCTATTACGGTGCGCTTTCTTACACAAAATAATCGAGATATTCAAGCGAATTGGCTTAAATAGTCTTAAATTCACATCAAATAATAGATTTTCTCAATCATTATTGCTGTTTTCTCGATTAATTTCCGTACTTTTGTACTCGGATTGTATATGCTCGACCGTTTTTTGTCACAGTTAGACGTGTTCTTACAAGATAATCGAGTCGGCAGCCTACGCCGTGCTGAGTGTAGTGAAGTCACTTATCTGACATATCTATACAAAAGCGGGTGTTGGGTGGGAAAAGCAGTCCAGACATATAAGGCGTTTATCTGACGCTCTGTTTAAGACACATCGAAATCTTGCAACCATATCGATATTTTGGTCTTGAACTTAGCAACGATAGATGTCCCGGGTGTGATTATATCATAATCCCGTGGAGACCTTGTAAGCATAGATTGTACCCTTTTGGGCACAGTCAAATGTATTATACAGGTCTCTTTGCGGTAATGATTTTCATATCGGCGTGGGCTCTAACGTTGTCTGTTCAACCAAAATAGGCAATGCAAGAGCCTCGATGTGTGGGATGGGCAACAGGACGATTCCACGCTTTTTTTGTGTCAATTTATTAACTGGGTTCTGCTTAGAATAAGTTAACACCGATATGAAAGTCGATGAACGTGCATTGCAAGATGTACACACCGTAGGAGGTGGTGAAACTCCTCCCCGTGTTGGACTTACCTCCAACACCCTCCCCAAAGCTCAAAGCACCGTATCTGCAGAGAGTTCACAAACAGGGGTGTCCACCAGAAATGCACATATAGCAGTAAAGCCTAAAGAGCAAAAAAAGGAAAATGCTCCTCATTGGTATGCCTTACGCACTACCTATGGTAGAGAGAAAAAGGCATACGACTATATGACATCCAAAGGCATTACGGCTTTCTATCCTACTATAAATTCGGTTAAACTTATAAATGGTAAGCGTAAAGTTGTTACCGAGTCTCGTTTACCAAATATCTTCTTCGCCCACGGAACAGAAGAACAACTCAAACTTTTTGTTTACGATAACGTAAACCTCCCATTCCTTCGTTTCTATTATCACCATACCCATATTGGCAACAGAATAGAGAAAACTCCATTGATAGTTCCCGATTATCAGATGGAAAGTCTCAAAATAGCATGCGCTTCAGAGGAAGATGATGTTATCATTGTCTCAGGAGAAATCCAGAAGTTTGAGAAAGGTCAGTTGGTACGAGTAATAAAAGGTGAGTTTGAAGGTTTTGTGGGAATAGTAGCACGCCATAAAGGGCAACAGCGAGTGGGGATTGTTGTGGACAACTTGCTGACAGTTTTGACGGCATACGTACCGAGTGCTTATTGTGAGGTTGTAGAAGATAAGCAGAAGTAAAAGGTTACTGTACCTTATTATAATATAGCAATGATTGTAAAAAAGATATTTACACAAGATTTGCAAATAGCCAAGTCATTGATAAATAAGGACGAAATGGTTACACGCAAATACTTTTACCAACAATGCTATCCCCTGTTTAAGTCCATCTATGACAACTACTATACCGATTGTGCAAATTGCAAGGAGTTTATAGACGAGATATACATTGTTGTTCTTGCCCCAAGCAAGGCTACAGGCAAATGTCAGATGGAAAACTTCAGAGGTGAAAGTACATTGACAAGTTGGTTGAAGACTGCATGTTTGTTTTATTGCTACAAGCAGTTTGAAACAAAAGAGAAAATGCCTAAGCATGAGCAGATTTCTCACTCCAATCTAAAAGAAAATGATGATGAGAGTGATAGAACCGATTCTATTTATGGTTCTATAGAGATAGATTTTTCTAATCTCAATCGTCAAGATGCTCTGACAATTATCAAACAGATGCCCAACAAGCGTTACAGCGAGTTAATACGTCTGCGATATTTAGAGCTAAAGACCAATGAGGAAACCGCAAAAGAATTGGGTATGTCTATGGAGAACTATTACAACAAACATAAACTCGCTAAGGAACAGTACGAGCGAATATTCAGAAAGGAGGTTGGTCATGCATAAAGATTTTGTACCACCAGTAAGTGTCGAAGAATTTGCTGCGTATTTGGATGGAAACCTTACGGAGGATGGAATGAAACACATTTCGTCTGTTATTTCCATCAATCAGAATCTTGCTGACATAGCAGAAATAAGTGAATCCGTAGATGATACTAAAGAACTGTATATGCAGGATGATGAGTTTCTGCTTTCTGACGTAGAGAATATGAATTATAGTATTCCTGTTATCTCTGATGATACAGTAGTAGAGCAGAATGTTATTTATGGCGAAGATACTTCAACTCTTGGTGAAACTGAAAAATATCATCATAAACTGATAGATGCTGACGCCGAAAACAATCTATATAACAAAATAAGTACAAATCAAAATAATATTGAATTTATGGAAAATACTTTTGATAAGGACAATGAAATGCAAGCTAGCATTGCAGCTCATAAGATATTTGGCGAGGATGGGTTCGGACCAGATGGAGGTTTGAATCCTGTTATTTACCAAGGTAACGAAGGCGTATGCGCCATTCGTAGTCAGCAAATTATTTTGCGAGACTATGGTATAGATATTTCTTTAGATGAACTTAAACAATATGCAACAGAAAATGGTTGGTATGACCCTAGTCCGGAAGGCGGAACACCTATGTGGGCTATCGGAAACCTATTGTTGAGTTGCAATGTTCCTTGTGAGCAGTCTGTTGATAATACTGTCTATGATTTAATAAATGAGTTAGCGCAAGGGCATCGAGTAATTGTTGGCGTAGATGCAAATGAATTATGGGCTGACAGAAACCATGATACTATGGCTGGAGTGAAAGAATGGTTCAAAGACTTTTTTGAAGGTGAAACGCCTAATCATGCTCTAGTAGTAGCAGGTGTCGATGTTAATCCTGATAATCCAGATGACATTAAGGTTATCTTGACAGACCCAGGTACTGGTGATTTGAGAATTGAATACAAATTGGATGATTTTATGGACGCTTGGAAAGATTCTCAGTGCTTCATGGTATCTACAGATACTCCAGCTCCACTTCAATACAATCCAGAAACAGGTAATGAGGAGCCATCCAATTTTGCCGTTGCTGAATATATCAACACCAATAGTATTCCTTTAAATCCCAATAATGTAATACTTCCAGGAGAGATGGCAGCTAAATGTGTAGGAGCACATTATTCGGAAGGACATCTTGACAAAATCAATGTAGATGGTGAAGAGGTCGATTACGATGACTATGCTAAATCTGTTGAGACTGTACATAAATGTAAGTCATTCATAAATAGTTCGCAGACTTTTGGACAGGACCATTTTGATGCAAAAGAATTTTGTTCTGCATTAAAGAGTTTTCTTGGAATGGAATCTGATTTTTATGTACCAGAAGGTTTTGATCCCAATAAACAAGATTTTGAAGATACACCCAAGCCTCTTGTTGAAGATGATGATGTGACAGTTTTTGGCAAAGATGAGCCTGAAATCGAAGAAAGTAAGCATGAACTGCCACCTAACGACGATGATGATTTAGACGATGATAATACAGAAGATGCAGACGATGCCAATACTGATGACGATGATAATATTTTTGACAATGCGGATTTGGATTCTTAACAAAATATTTACCCATTAAATAACAATAGTAGTATCTAAAATGGAAAATAAAGACAAACAATTTTCAGCTCAGTTGAAGAGTGAAATAATAAAGCTTATGGATGGCATGATTGCCTTCCCAAAAGCTTACCCTAAATTTAACTTTCCCAAAACTTCCGAGAATTTCAGCTTAACTCGTGAGTTGCTTGAAAAGGGTGAATTTAACTTGGCAGTATGTGGTAAAGTTAAGAATGGTAAAAGTTCGTTGATTAATGCCTTGATAGGCAAGGAACTTTTACCAGTATGTACAGATGTCGCAACATCACGTGTGTTTAAAATTTCTCATTCAAAGGAAGAGAAATTTTATGTAGTGTATGGAAATGGAAATCGTAAAGAAATCTCCAAAGAAGAGTTGGCGACTTATGGTAGCCAAGCTGTTATCAATAAGGAAGGAGAAGCTGAAATAGAAAATACCATTTCATATATTCAAGTATTCACCCCTATGGATTTCCTCCCCGAAGGAGTTTCTTTGATTGATACTCCGGGTATTGGTTCTACCTATCCTCACCATACGGCTATTACAAAGCAATATATCAAACAGGCTGATGCCGTAATGTTCGTGATGAATCCAACGCCATTGGAGGATATAGAAGTTGATTTCTTGAAAGAGATAGTTAGTGTGACTCCTGGTATTCTTTTTGTAACTACAAAGATTGACCAAAATGGCAATGAAAGTGTAGAAAAATCATTGAATAGAAATCACCAGATAATCGAAAAGGCTGTCGGAAATGATTTGCCTTTTGGCATTTCTATGTTAAAGATGTCCAGTAAGTTGTTGCTTGAAGCTGCTATAGGAAATGACGAAATAACCTCGGAGTTCAATTATGAAATTTCTGGTTATGACGATGTAAAGTCTGCCATGAATAATATGGTGTTTACTATTTTGGGATATTATCGTTCTGGATTAGCATACAATGCCTGTGTAGAGTATTATAGGGAGGTTCTTAATGCGTTGAAACTGCGTCATGAAACAGCAGTCAAGGCGGCTACGGAATATGATACTTTACTTAAATCTTACGAAAAGGCATTAGCAAACTTCAATGAAAACATGGGGGACTCAAAGAGAAAGGAACTCTTTACAAAAGTTGAAACCGTGTTAAAAACAATGGAGTATGACTTCAACCAAATCTTCACGTCAAAAGGAACTATAGCTACAAAATTCAGCGATGAAATAGAAAATTTATCTGAAGAAAGCATAACCACCTATGGTGAAGACTTTGGAGATAGAATTGTTGCAGATGTACAAAACGAGTGGGACAAACTAACTTCATTAGTTATGTCTCGCATAGAAGAATTGTTGACTAATTTCAACAAAGAGTGCTATATGTCTATACCTGAAGGCTTTATCTCTATAACCAAAGAAGGTGTAGAAGACCCGTCAGTAAAGGATGTCCAGTTGAGAGATAGAATTGGAAAAATGAGAAACGAAATGTTCTTAGGTACAGCTATCACGGGCGCATTAAGTACTGTAGTTGGAGGTGCATATTTTTTCCTGCCAGCATTAGTTACACCAGCCCTTCCTGTTATTGCTCCTGTTATGGTTGTTCTTGGCATTGGGTCTGTTCTTTGGGGTGCAATAAGTGGTAATCAGAAAGCTAAACAAGAAGCATTACAGAAGAATAAATCCAATCTTCTTAAGCATCTGTCTGAAACGATGGCATTTTGTCGCAAGCAGATAGTTGATGTTTCTTTGGCAGATGGCAAATACCAGTCTTTGTATCAAGGTTTTGTAAATGCCGCTCGTGAGCAGGTTAAAAATTCCATTACTAACATTTATTCCAAGTACAGCGAGGAATTGGAATCAATGAAAAAGACAGTCGTTGAATCTAAAAACAATCCCCAACTTGTCCTCGCTTTGGAGCATTTAGTAAAAGAATGGGGTAAAAACAAGGCTTTGATACAGGATATACATGAAGAATTAGAAACTGTAAAACCTGAGTAAAATGGCTATACTGGGAATAGATTATGGCTCCTCATATACAACCGTGTCGTGGATAAACCCACGACACGGAAAGCCTGAAGCTGTAAAGTTCAACGGAGACGGCTCGGTAAAATACCCATCTGTAATCTTAGGCTATAATAATGGATTGGTTAGTGGATATCAAGCATTAAACTATTTGGAAGAAGTTGACAAACTTCCTTCTGAGAAACGTTTTGACATGTTGGCGAATTTTATTCCGTCGTTGAAACGTATATTGAATCCAAAAGGAATTGAATTTATAGGAGATAAAGAATACACCCATAAAGAACTTTTGGAGTTTTTCTTTAAACAAGTCAAACAGATGACAAACGCCCATTGTGGCTATGAAGTGGATTTTGACTCTGTGGTTATATCACACCCTGTTGATTGCGAAGAATCAACCATACAGATGCTAAGACAAGCTTTGTCTGCTTCTGGTTTCAAAGAGGTAAAAACACAATTTGAGCCAATCGCAGCTGTAATGGGATATGGAATAGACCACGATATACCTGAAGGACAAGGCATTTTGGTCTTTGATTTCGGTGGAGGTACAATAGATGTCGCTTATGCAAAGAAACATCTCGACTCTTATCGTATCTTATGTGAACCAAAAGGAGATAAATCTTGTGGGGGTCAAGACATAGACATGCTGCTTTACGAAGATTTAAGGAAGAAAGTGTTGACTAAATATGACATGGATATATCTAAAGGCAATATGGTTGACCTTGGAATGTTAAATTCATGTCGTAGATTGAAAGAGCATTTCAGCGATTCAAACGATATACATGAGACTTCTATCGTTTTCGTAAAAGATGGTAGAATAAATACATACAAGTATAAACTAAATAGAGATTCATTCAACAATATCATAAGTCAAAAGATTGCTGATGCTATCAATGTAGCTAAAGCTGTGATAAAGCAAACGGAAGCCAAACGACTAAAAATAGATAAAGTCTTATTGATTGGCGGAAGTTCTCAACTGACTCTAGTTCGGCAAATGTTGTTTGAAGTCTTACCCGAAACATTGATTGACACTTGTGGTGAGAAAGATATTGCTGTCGCATTGGGAAATATAGCAGAAGAAACAGGTACAAAAAAAGTATCTTCAAATGATATTATTAATCCAAATAGACAAGATGAAAAGAGCGATAATATCCTATCTATGATAGATCGTAATAGGGCCATATTATGTCCTTCATGTGGTAGTAAAGAATGCTATCACCATGCAGAAAAGATTGGTTACTATTGTCTGAATTGCGGATATGATGGTCCTAATGTAAAAGTTACAATAATTAGATAATTAAGAGGAATGAACATATTAATGGTTGGTCATAGTGGGGCTGGAAAAACTTCATTTATGGCAGGGATGTATAAATATCTTGGCGATGACCAAGAAGGGTATGGAATACGTGCCAAAAATTCAAATCAGAAGAAAAGTTTAGAACGTATGGCACAAAGATTATCAAAAGGATTATATCCTGCTGGTACAGATATTCAACAAATGTACAAGTTTGAGTTGACTTGTGAAGGAAAAGATGTCGTACCATTTAATTGGATGGATTATCGTGGTGGTATTTTGCTAAGTGAGGAACCAGATGACGAAGATATGGAAAATTTCTTAAAATCCATATCATCCGCAGATGCACTTATTGTATTTCTGGATGGTAAAAAATTATCGGAGCGGACTTCAGAATGGACTATGGAATATGATATTCTTATTTCATGCATAGAAAATTCTCTAAGCATCGAACATAAATCATGGTTCCCTATTTGTTTTGTGATTACAAAGTGCGATATGCTTCCAGATGGGACCTCTTTTTATGGATTAAAGCACTTTTATACATTGTTCGAACAAATAAGCCAAAGTAAAACTGTCGGCGGAATGCTCCTACAATGTTCGATAAATGCATCTGATTATTACGACCCCTTTCTTGCATTAGCCTATTGCATATATGGTGGCACTCCTATCTATATACAGAAGAGGCATGATGCAATGGATAACGCTGCTTATAGAGCGCGAAAACACAGACCGGAGACTCTTTTGGGATGGTTGGCTGCTGGAGCTGAAGAAATTCTAAATGGAGCAGCACAAATTGTTAATGATGACTGGGGCTGGGAGACCGAATTGGACAAGGCAAATTCGGCAGACCATGATTTTGAACGAGAAAAAAGCCAGTTAGAATTGTTACAGACTATTGCTGAGAATTTAAAAAACAAATTAGAGCAGTGGTCTAAAGATAATATTGTAAGATTTTTTTAATACCACATATTTCAATGGAAAAAATAACATTTTACGGATTGGGCGGTTCTGGTAAGTCTTGCTATACTTTTGCTATGGCTCAAGCTTTATCTCAGGGAATCCGTTTTTCCGATGGACAAATTTTGACAGTACGTTGCCCGATACCTATGCAAATGGCAAAATTGCATAGAGCATATCAACAAATGAAGAATGGACAATGGCCTGCTGGTAATGTGGAAAGTGTTAAATACAATTTCAATTGCAGATTGGCATTGGGTAAAATCATGGACTTTGGCATAAATGACTATCGAGGAGGACTTCTTGATACGTGCGATGAGGATGAAATAGAAGAGCAGGAAGAATTGTTCAGTTCTTTTGAAGATTCTGAAGTCCTTCTTTTCTTTATTGGAGCAGATACAATAAAACAAGCCTTAAATGGAGATGATGAGCAGCAAGCCAAATTAGATTTCATGGGAATCCTTTATGAAAATTTTTTGGATAGAACCAATGATTCTAGAACTCCAATCATGATTGTCATTTCTAAATCTGACTTACTTTCTGATGCTGAAAAAATACAAGCAAAAAAATTGGTTTTAGAGGCTTTACAATCTATGTTTGGCACTGGAACAAATTTGACTGCAGCAATAACAATGGTTACTTTAGGTAGAAACTTGAAAAATGATCAAGGCGAATTGGAAGGAGAATTGATTATTGGTCCAACACAAGGAAACATTCACATCCCAATCTTGTATTCTTTATTTTGTGTAATTTCTAATAGGATCGAAGAGAGTATTGGTAAGTTGAACTCTGCACAGCAATCATATGTAACGGCAAAAAATGCAATGAATCAAGAAATGAATCGAAGTGCATTTGCAAGATTCTTTTCAAGCAATGAAAAGAACATTAGAAATCGCATCAATGAATCTAATCGGGCTATTGGCTCAGAAAAAGAAGTGTTGGATAAATTATCCGAGACTATTTCCAAAATTAAGCCTCTTCTTCTAAGTGGTGCCGATGTGTATATTAATGGTATAAAACAATAAATATGGATGCACAATTTTTCGTATATACAAGAGGACATGACATAGCTAACGACTATAAATTACTGTTCTCTCCATCTGATGATTTTTGTCCATCAGATGTAAGAAGATACTTCTTGGTACAAGTACGTGGGTTAATAAACCTTGATACTTATATCGGAAATTTAGAAGAAAATCCAAGGTGGATTTTAAGTAAGAAAAACGGCTATATATTATGGGGCGTTGGTACTATGAATAAAAAGATTTCTTCTACCAACAATACAGATTATGCCAATAGAGCTGTGCGCGGTTTTTTCGGTATAATTGCTAAAGAATATTCCGTCTCTATGTTACCTTTTGACTTATCTTATTTTGAACAGTTCTATAGCAAATATATTGTTAGCCTATGGACTGCTTCCAAGGATGATTTTAAAAAGAAAGGGGTCGCTGTAGATGACTGTTTTGAAAATTGCAAGTCAATAAGTGCTAAGAATCCAAACTTGTCATTAAACACGGATGATGTCAAAACTGTAATATGGGAAGATTCAATTACCCCCGAAGATTTCTTTTCCTCAGCGCTCGCTTTAAAGGGTGATTTCTCTTGTGTGTACGGTTTGGAAGAAAAGAGCCATGCGTATAATCATGACTATAGATTCTATAATGTTATTGTTAAAGGCGAAAAAAACAAAGAAGAAAGAACATACAAAGTAAAAGAAGATACAGAAAGAGAGAACATAGACCAAACAATACTAAATGGTGAAAATCCGATTAAGCCAAAAAAAGATCATCGCCTGAAATTGATAGTTTTGGGGACTATTGCGACATTTTTAGTAGCAACTCTGATTGTTGGTCGTTGCAGCAAGAGCAATCAGACGAACCATCAAAAATCAGTTTCGGGCGACACAATGAAAACAGTAAAAAACATACAAGAAAAATAGATTGTGATATTTTGAAGTTGTTTGTTGTACTGACTCGTTTAGTAGAGAAATATGGCATAAAAGATGTTGTATCAAAATTAGAATCTCTTATGTGAAATTTTTATAGTGCATTATTCTTCATCTTATTGGTGTAAGAATGGTGCACTTATTTTTATGATATTTCTCAGCCAAGTGATAGAATGATGTAAATTGTAGTCTCTATAAAAAGAAAAACGATATGGATAAAAAAGACATAACTACTCAAATATATGATTTGCTGGATGAAACGGCAGCATATATTAATCATACCACGTGGCGCAACAAGTATTCGTTGGCACTTAAAAGTTTGCAAGAAGATTTGAAAGCACCATGCGTGTTAGCTGTGGCTGGAAAGGTAAAGGCTGGAAAAAGTTTCTTGGTAAATGCATTGTTAGGAGTTGATATAGCAATGACAGGAACAACAGAAACCACGGCTACAGTAAACATCTTTAAAAAAGGCGCACCGCCATCTAAAGAAAAACCGATTCTATGCGTGTATCTTGATGGTCATAAAGAATGGGTTTCTAAGCAATACTTGGATTCCCTTCAGGGCACAAGCAAAGAGGCTTTGGAAAAGACAGCCCAAATAGACAAACTGATAATGTATATCAATGATAATCCATTATTAGATTATGTTACACTTGTAGATACTCCAGGAATTGGCGCTGAGGTAGGTGAAGATGGAGATTCGCATCAAATTCAAACAGACACCTATTTTAATTTGCGTGAACGCCATCAACAAGATACTATAAATCTGTCTAATACAGCAGATGCAATAATATACCTGTTCAATACAGTTCCGACAGAGACAGATAAGAATTTCTTAGCGTCATTGTATAATGGAGGACATGGCATTACATCACTAAATGGTATAGGGGTATTATCCAAAGTGGATAAGGACTTAACACAAATAGATAACATTTCTCACTTTTGTAAAGAGTTTGAACAAAATCTATTCACAATCGTTCCAACGTCTGCTGCGATTGAAAAGTACATACCATCAGAAGAACAAGCCTATCATTTGCGTGATAAGTTAAAAAAAGGATTTTCTGTAGAAAAAGGCTTTTTATTAGCCATTGGTTCAGAAACAGCCTTTCTTCATGAAAAATTGCCTTACTGCAATATAGCCGTTTCGGATAGGAAAGCTATTCTTGAAAGTTTTGCTGCCCATGATTTGGCATGGAGTTCGTTTGCTCTAATAGCTAAAGAACTTTATTACTCTGATGACATATCAATAACATTGAATAAACTCAAATGTGTGGGTGGAATAGAAAATCTGCGGAATTTGATATTTGACCATTTCTTTAAGCGAAGTCATATGCTGAGAGGAAACAAAGTTGTAGAAGATTTACGCGGCATCATAAACAGTATAATATATGATGAATCCTTTGCCCTTTCCGAGGATTATGCAAAGATGAAAGATGAGTGCATAAGTTCTTGTCAGTGTCTTCCAGCAAGAACTCGGAACATGGTAATTGATTTAATCAAATCAAACATTCCATCATTAGAGCAGGTTCAGAATGACAAGAATCGCATCTTCAGTCTGAAAGGAAAAATTGAAAATATACAAGCGGAACTCCAACTTGCAAATGACAAATACATCATGTACATGAGAATAGTTGATGCTAAGGAACAATTTTCACAGACCGAATTTGCAGAATTATGCTCATTATTCTCCGGACAAATCACAGATGGTAATCCACGCAATAGATACAAGTATTGGTCATCCATTTATAATATGTCATTGCCAAATAGCGTCAGACAACATGCGGCAATGCTGGCAAAAAAGATGTACTCGGATTTGTTAAAAATATAGCTTATGAAACTATTAAATGATTTATTCAAAAGAAGCAAGGCATTATGTGGACAGCTTATGTCTTCAATGTTTGACTCAAATAATCCAACAACAGCTGTTGATCAATTGTTTGAATCAACAGAGAAAACGTCAAGCGCATTTAAAGAAAGCAAAGACTCGGAAAGAACCATGCCATTAAGCGATGTACCAAACATAGACTATTATATGGATTCCAAAGAAGTAAGGGGAGAAAACGATGAAAAGAAAATAGGAAAAGAAGAAGAGACAGAATACATACAGGAAGAAAAAAATAATAAGGATTATGTTGATGACACTAACTTGGATAATAGTTGTGGCAAACAATTAATTTTCGAACTGCCAACTCTGCTTGAAGAACTAAATAAGTTGCGTTCTCAAACTACAGACGAAAATGTTATATCTACAATCCTGTTTTGCGAAAGCCGAATAGAGGAAATGATGCTTTCATGTGGTTGTGAACCAATTAATGAAGAATCAACCTTTGATAATTCACGTCATGTTCCATACCCGTTTTCTTTCGTACAAAATGGTTGTATAATAGAAAAGACTATAAAACCAGGGTTAAGTTATAATAATAAAGTTTTAGTAAAAGCAATAGTTAAATGTAAACAATGATAATTATGGATGAAGATTTTGAAATTTTGTATGATGATGACGTAATAGATTTTCCTGATGATTTACCACAAATAGAAGAAATTCATCAAGAAGAAAATGGGCAAACAACGCCTACAATGAATACGTCACCGATATTTGAAAATGACCCAAATGGTGGTGTTATAGTAACTGACATATTTGGTGGAGAACACCATTATATGAATATGGAACAGGCTCAGACACTAACGGATTTTATGAGTGGGTTACCAATTGCCACAAATCCTACATCTGTTTCTGACAGTCCATCTAACGCAGGAGCTTTTCCAACAGATATCCACACTCCTAATGATTTGTCATTTTATGACGGCAAACTACAGGATGCGCAACACAGGCTTGACCAAGCTTTGGATGATGCAACACATTCAACAAATGCGAGTGAACTGGAAGATGCTTTAAGCAGACAAAAGCAAGCAGAAAACGATATTGAATATTGGAAAGGGTGTCGTTCGCAAGCAGACTACAATCAAACAATAGAACATCTAAAAAGCGACAAGATAATCAATGGTTGTAATGATGCTTTGAATAAGTTGCATGATATACTACATAATAAATAAAAGGCTTTTGTGGTAAATCAAGACAAAAGAAAACTTGCAAACTAAATGTAGTTTTTAGTTTGCAAGTTTTTCTTTTTCTGTGATAGATAGGTTTTCTTTCCACACTCTATAATATAAAAATGTACAACAAAAAACATAGAAAACATGAACAAGCCAAGTATTATAGACACCACAGTGTTGAAAGAAAAGTTGCAAGAATACGCAATGAAGGTTGGTCGCATTAGTGCTCGACCAATATTGTTGCTTTATTTCATCATGGTCAGCAAGGATACTCCGAAAAGTGATAAGTTGATGATTCTGTCAACCATATCATATTTGGTGTTCCCAATAGATTTGATTTCGGCTAAGCGGTTACCTATCATTGGATGGATAGATGAGGCATTTTCACTTTCAGTAGCCTATCAGAAAGTGAGCAAGAACATCAGTCCCGAGATAGAGCGCAAAACTGACGCTTTGCTTGACAAGTGGTTTCCAGAATACACCAGCTACATAGAAGTATTCGATTGAAATCAAGACAACGTGTAAAACATAATAATATAGAACACAACTATGGAAGTAAAAATAAAATATTCAGAGCTTCAAGATTTTATCTCGCATAATTTCAAGAAAGAAGTAGCGTTGGCATTTGTCGCTCCATCTACAGTTGCTGTGTCAACGAAAATAAAGGTCTTTGGCTTTGCGAAGAGTATTGGCGTGGAGCTGTGTGTTGAGAAAGTAGATGATTCCAACCTACACATAGTATATAGTGGTAAGTTAGGAGTTGAATTGCTTATCACTCCTGCCATTGCTTTCTTGAAGAGACTCTTGCCAGACAAAACGAACTTTATAACTCAGAACTCAAACAATCGAGTAATCGTAAACATGGCAGAAATAGAGCAGTTGAAAGGTGTGCTTGAAAAGGTAACACTGAAGAGCATATGTTTTGATGAAGAGCATGTTGTAATTGAGTCTTCCTTGAACATACCAAATTGTAAGTAGGTTTATAGCCAGACACATTAATAATTCGATTATGTTTACTACGCAGTTTTGGCTCATTGTTATAGGCATTGCTCAAATGATTGGTTGCAGTTGGATTTTCAGTAAATTCCAAAAACGGACTTACAAACGGGAAATCCGAAGCAGACATTCTTATGTCTTGTTGGCTAAGTTGCTGGCTGAAGAAGAAAAACTTAGGTGCAACATCAGTAAATGCAATGAGAATGGTACTGGAGAAGTGTATCTTGGCTTACCGGAAGGGATAGTAAAGGTGTTTTCTCTTGGAAATGATAGATTTGCTATTTCTCTTGTTGGAGCTGTTATTATAAATGACTTGCATGTAGACATGGCTCGTGAGATTTGTAAGGATTTGAACACAACGGAGAGTAGAGTAAGGTATAGCGTTGGCTTTGAACCGGCTTTTTCCCAAACAGGAATTTCTATTACTTGTGACTTTGAGGAAGATGGCGACGATGAAACTACCGAATACGATATTCTTAGTTATGCCAAGACATATTTAGAGCCAAAGCAACAAGAACTACAAACAATATGGACTCAGAAAATGGAAGAAATGCAATAATACAAAAATATAAAAGACATGAACACAAATAAATATTTCAAGTTAGGCTTAATCACAATGTTTTTAGCCTTTTTCGGACAGTTGTCCTTCGCCCAAGAAGTGATTGTGGCTGACACTATTGACGCAGAAGAAGCATTTGGCAAAAAGCCCATCACCCAAGTACCATTGGAACAATGCGAACAGATAGACACTTGTAGCATTGCCAAGTTTGCCGTTGTTTCAAAAGGTGGCAAACAGGGTATCTATGACTTGGAGAATCATGAGAATGTTACGGAGATAGATTTAGATGTTGCAGGTTTCTCACGTCGTTATGTGTCAGAAGATGGCATTGAGGTATTCTACTTCTATGTAGAAAAAGGGATTGAGCGTGGCACCATTGGCGTGGTTGGAGAAAACAATCAAACTGTTGGTGTATGGATGGACAATCCTGAATATGTAGCAAAACTTGATGAATGCACGACAATAGATAGCGTGATGACTCAAAAATGCCAAGGTGTTTTGTCTGAGGGGTTGAAAATGTTGAATGGAACATACGGACAGATTGCTGTTATAGATGCACAAACAGGAAGACTGAAATCATGGGTTGCATTGGAGAAAGATAGAGATGATTATTCAGAGGGCAAGCTATTGAAACAAGCATGTAGTCCTCGCATTTTGACACTTGTAGGCATTACTCCTATGTTGGCAGATATCAATGGTTCACTCAATGACATGATGGATTTGTGCGGTGGCATATATAATATAGGTGACAGCATCAGCATTCGTGACCATAACTGGCGGTCTGGCGGTTATGGTGTAATGACTTGTCGCCAAGCATTGACACATAAATCTAACGTGGCTATGTTCAAGATACTCTTGGTAAATCGTGGCGACAATGCTTTTGGTATATGGAAGAAAATGACAAGTGACGAAAAGCAAACAAATGCCATGGAATTGGCTGAGCTCTTTAATGGTGCCTATCAGAAGAACACTTTGACATTCCCGACTTTGCAAGGGGACTCAGTTACAGAGGAAACATTTGACAACATTACGCCTTTAGGACGTAAATATCTGCAAGAGGTATTGATTGGTCTGAACAAAGGGAAAGGCATACAAGCATCTTATGCCCCAAAGAAAGTGGATATAGCTGGAGTATATGGCAACTATCAAGGCAAAGAACTTGAAAATGGGGAACATAAATTGGCAGAAATGGCATTTGTTGGAGTATTCCCTGTAAAGAAACCTCGCTATGCCTTGGCAGTAATCATCAATAGACCGAATGAACAAACTCATGGCCCAAAGGATTTAGCCAATGGCATCGTGAATAATCTTGTGGAATGGTTGTCTAAGCATTAACACTTGGAAATTATGGAAGAGGTTATCTACAAACATGAAACGAATGGTGAGTTCACAGGAATCTATGCGCAAATAGAAGATGGCAAACTCACCATTACCGAGCAAGATATGGGTGAATTTGAGAAAGAATATTCAAGAGACGGTGAGGTTGAGTCTTTCGTATTCTTTGATGTGGCAAATACCAATCGTCTGATGAGGTCTTTGCACGCATCTGACGACTATAGTCTTATCGAATCATTAAAAAAGAAGTTCAAAAAACATGGGAGTTGCATGAAAAGCGAGATCTGCTATTATTGCGATGAACATGACATCAAGTATCAAACACAAGTATATTATTGATAGAACAATATGACACAGCAAGCCAAGATTCCCATATTATTGAATATAATATTGTCGGAAATATTACGTTACAGATAGATTAGAGGTTACATTTGCCTCT
>OMDB01000292.1_pt1 | contig 28996 bp, 32 predicted proteins | sample 1645161 | NCBI WGS metagenome assembly OMDB01 (sample SAMEA103958135, study PRJEB25191) | human gut metagenome
TATGATAAGAAATCCCTATTTATGGAGCGTTTTTCGGCTTATTCTTTCACTTAAGAGCTCAAAAACTGCGGATTTTTTCACTAAAACCCCTTATTTTGAACTTTAAAATAATACTTTTTAGGAGTGAAAATCAGTTATGAGCGAATATTTTATAATGCTTTGCTGACGACCTTGGGAGAGAATTGGCTGAAAGAAACAGAATTGCGCACCATGAACCGATTTGTTTCAGACTTCATACATCGGAAATAGATACAAGTTACATCGTCAATGAATACTAGAAAATTCAGACATTATTCTCTTGGATGGGAATAGATTCACGTTCAATGAGTCTTAGTTGGAGTGATTGTCACATTATTCAGTAGGTTTCATCACAGCTCTCCACTCCATAAACAGCTTGGTTATTTCTCCGCTATGATGGTCGAGGAAGAGACTGTGGGCGGTGTCGAGCGCAGCAATCTTCTGCATGTCCTCAGCATCAAGTTCGAAGTCGAAGAGATTCAGATTCTCCTGCATTCTTTCCTTGTGAACGGTCTTCGGGATGATGATTACATCGCTCTGCAACAGCCAGCGCAAGGCTACCTGTGCAGCAGTCTTGCCATATTTCTCGCCAATCTGGGTGAGGGTAGGGTTGGATCAGGTTCCACCTGATAAACACCATATCCTAGTTGTGGCATTTCCACGCCATTGCTTAACTTTATCTTCTTCATAATTGTAAAATCTTATAGTTGTTGTTTTATCTTGTTATATTCCTCATCGCTCACAGCCTCCTGCCATTCGTTGGATGTGTTCTCGCCAGGTATTTCAAAGGCGAGGTGGGCAAACCAGCTGTCTTTTGCGGCACCATGCCAATGCTTCACGTTGGCAGGAATATGGATGACTGTGCCGGGGAGGATTTCCTGCGCAGGCTTGCCTTCCTCCTGATACCAGCCACGTCCGGCTACGCCTACCAGCATTTGCCCGCCACCCTTTGTAGCGTGGTGCGTGTGCCAGTTGTTACGGCAACCTGGCTCAAAGGTAACATTGAAGAAAGGTATCTGACTGTCAGATATTTTCGCAAGATAACTGTTGCCTTTGAAGTATTTGGCGTAAGCGGTGTTGGGTTCGCCAACAGGAAATATCATCTCGCGCTGGAATGCAGACTTAGCGTCTTCTTCTTTCACATCTTCGCTCCAAACCTCCTTTGCCAGATTGAAGGCAGCCCATGCCTTTGGCCAACCTGCGTAGAAGGCGATGTGGGTGATAATTTCTGCCGCTTCCGTGCGGGTAATTCCGTTGTTCTTTGCCGACTGCAAGTGATATTTCAGCGAGCTGTCGGTTATTCCTTGGCTGATGAGCGAAGTGATTGTTACCAAACTGCGGTCGCGCAATGAAAGCAGGTCATTGCGGCTCCATACTTCTCCGAAGAGGATGTCGTCGTTGAGGTGGGCGAACTCCGGGGCAAACTCACCCAGCTGGGTGCGCCCTGCTGTCTGTACTATTTTTTTCATTGTATCATTTTTTTATTCTTCTCCAGATTTTCAAATTCTTCTCCAGAAAACATCTTCGATGTAAAAAATAACAGTTATTCTATTCAAGTTTCGCAAGTTCAGAAGTTAATGAAGTTAAAGGAGTTATCGCTCCCTACGGTCGCTGAGGAGTTAAGACAATAGTCTTTTTGGCATAGTTTTTAAACTGCAAGACATACGTCTTAACTCCTTAACTTCCTTAACTCCTTTAACTTCCTGATATGCGAAAGTTCAGTTATTCTATATATGCTTCATTATATTTAAGCTGTTCATTATATTTATGCAGTCTTGCGATATTCGCTTGGTGTCTTGCCCGTCTGAGCCTTGAAAAAGCGGACGAAGTGCTGAGGATATTCAAAGCCGAGGCGCTGGCTGACTTGCGTTATGCTGAGGGTTTCATCATCAAGCAGCTGACGGGAAGCCGAAAGCAGTCGGTCGTTGATCATACTCTTAGCGGTTCTGCCTGTCTCTGTCTTGACTAATTCACCGAAATATTTGGGCGAATAGCAGCATTTGTCGGCAAAGTAGGCTACGGTAGGCAGCCCTTCCTGCTCCGCTTTCCGGGCAATGTATTCATCGAGCAGAGAGATAAACTTCTTTACCACCGAATGATTAATCTCCTCGCGTGTGATAAACTGGCGGTCGTAGAAGCGCAGGCAGTAGTTCAGCAGCAACTCGATGTTGGAAACGATGAGTTCGCGCGAATGCTTATCTATAGGATGCTGCAGTTCCTGCTTGATCATTGAGAGCACGTCACGGAAGATGTTTACCTCGGCAGCGGATGGATGTAGTGCTTCATTGCTTGTATAGTCGAAAAACTCGTATCGGGAGATGTTCTTGCCAAGTTGGGTGCGGTTGAGCAGGTCGGGATGGAATGCCAATACCGTATATTTGGCAAGCGGAACACCAGGAATGGGTTCAACCTTAATCGACTGACCTGGAGCAAACGATGTGACGGTCATCTCGTCAAAATCATATTCTGTTCTGCCGTATGACAATTTGCAGCCCTTGTTTTCCTTCAGGAAGAGGGCGTAAAGTCCGTAATGGTGCACAGCCTCCTGTATAGGAGAGGCGTTCTCCACACGCACAACGCTTACCAGGGGATGAAGCGTTTTCACCCCTATAAAGTCGTTGAAATCCTGTATGGTATTAAAGAATAATTCCTTCATAATCCTAAGCTTTTTAAATTTCTAAATTTCTTGGGTGCAAAGATAATGCAAATGAGCGCAATGAAAGCTTGCTTTCAAATTGCCGAGTGCAGTAAATCTTTTGCAAAGATACGCATATTCTACCAAAGAGCTTATACCTGGTTTTCGGAAGTTATTACCTTTATCGGAGATTTATTCCATTCTGCCATATTTCATTTCCACGCCCTCCTTATCATACTGCTTGCGTTTGCCGGTTGGTGGCTCAGGAAGCGTGATGCGAACTACGGCCGTGCGTGATAGGGAACGGGCGATGCTCTGGTCGAAAGCATCCATGTGTTGAGGAAGGAAACGCTCACAGATTAGTCTAAGACCATGAATCTTCTCTGCTTCATCTGTTACGATTTCTGCCTTGCCGAATGCGATGGCTGATTTGAATTGCAGGGTGAAACTGCCGTCCTTCGGACCAACCGTAGGCGCACAACGGGTTACGGCCGAAAGGCAAACCTCGGGATGAGCCTTGATTGCCTCCAACTTCTTGCCTTCCAAGGCACCATGAAAATACCAGTTCACATCATCATCTGATGCGAGTGACAGGGGTAAACCATAAGGCTTGCCTTCTTCGTCAATAAAACTGACCGTTACATACGGAGCCTTGTGCATTACTTCCAAAGCCCACTCACTATCCATTTCTCTTGATTCCTTTCTCATTTTTATCCTTTGTACTTAAATACTTTAACCATATCCTTGTCGCCACCTACGAGCTGGCTACATCTGTTCAGCATTCCGGTGTCTGAGAAACTGCATTTCTCCATGACTCTTCCCGATGCAGGATTGCCTGTGAAATGGTCTGCCCAGATGTTTTCGAAATGCTTTACTTGGCTGCAGTAGTTAAGCATCAGCTTCAAGGCTTCGGTGCAGATTCCCTTGTTCCAATAAGGCTTTCCTACCCAATAGCCCACCTCGCAGTCGTTTTCTCCGATAGGGATGTTGCTGGTTTCATGGGTGTAGTAGCCGATGCAGCCGATAGCCTCGTCAGTCTCTTTCAACACAATCGCCCATGTCGTTTCATTATGGAAGAATGTCCGGATTATCTCCCGACTTTCTTCTACAGATTTATGTGTCGGCCATCCTGCACGAGGCCCTACGTCAGGGTCGGAGGCGTACTTGAAGAGTGCCTCTGCATCAGATTCCTGCCAATAGCGAAGTAAAATTCTTTCTGTTTCCATCAGATTATTTCAATGTTTTGCTGTCTATTTACTTTGTGTGCTTACCCCAGCCAGTCGGTAAAGATCAGTATACATTCGTGCACCTTCTCAAAGAATTTCCCTATCCGGCGCTTGATGTCCTTCCAATATATCCCATTCTTTTTAATGCTCATATACTTAGTTATTTATTTTGTTATTAATTCATGTGCAAATATGCCATCAGCGCAATATATCTGCAAAAATACAAAAAATATTCAGAAAAAAGTGATTATATGGATGGATTTTGTTTGCAGGGCGAACTTAATTTACCCTTATTTTATATGATAGAGGGATATTTTGAAAAACCGAAATCCTTAATGACCCTAATGGCCGTGACCTTAATGAACGGAAAACGCCCCAAAACATTCATTTGTTTTTCTGATGAAACTCCTTCCTTGTCTTAGCCATTGCTTCTGTAGCCCTATCGTGGGTCTTTATCAGCAATGGACTCTTGTGATATTGCACAATCTTGCCCCCGACTGAGTTGTGCCTTTTCTTTTCCTCGATGCATTGAATGATCAAGGCGGAGTTGGCTCTCGCCTTCCTCCCTCGCGACTCGGCAGAGATTGCAAGCGAGCTTGCATCTTTGCTCTCGCTGCTCGTTCGGTTGGCTGATTTAGCCGTTGGAGTCTTGTCAAAGTTCTGAATATAGGCAGCGTTGGTCAGGAAGAGAATGTCGGAACCTTCCGGTATTTCCTGCATTACCTTGATCATGAGGGTTAGCATCATGCGGAACTCCGTGGTGTGCAAGTCGCTGATTACATCACGGCTGATGATATTGCTGTTATGCTCAATTACTACGGCAGCACCACCAGCTCGCTCTTTATGGCCATAATCACATGAGCTACCTATCCAAACGTAATATGTAGAAGTATCTTGTGTCATAATTATTTTATTTTTAATGTCCTCAGATATTCCTTCTGCTCGGGCGTGATTCTGTAGCTCTCGATGGCCTTCTGGATGGTCTTGTTGTGCGTCCAGGGAGCAAGGCGGCTTTGCTCGATGTAGGGAATCGCCTGGTCCCATTGCTTGGCAAGGGCGGTGGCAAAGAACCAGGCTACCATCATTTTTACGTAATACTCTTTGCTCCTTACTGATGCTGGAATTTCAAGATATTCAGCCTTGAAGTCTTTATCCAGGTAATGAGACATAAGTGTCTCTATTCCAAAGCGGCAAGTATAAACGTGTGACGATTTACTCCAAGTCTTGATCTTCGCCAATAGCTCCTTTTTGTGTTTGGCAAATACCTTCGGAGACATGATGTCGCACACAGCCCAGTTGTCCACGAATGGCAGGAATCTGTCTGTAAGACGAATGCATTCCTCGTAGTCCTTCACCTCGGAAATGAGGAGTCCGTGAAGCATATTCTCATCGTAGTATTCGTGAGGAAGCTGCTGAAGGAATTTCTCGCATTCAGCCTCCTTTGTAAATTCTTTTGCGAACTTGCGGAGCACAGGCACACGAATGCCTATGAAACTCTCCATAGGCACTCCCGGTGTCAGTTTGGCTTGGAAAGCAGCATACTGCTTATCCTGCATAGCGAACAGTCTTTCTTGAAGTAAAGTCATTTTTATCCTATTAATTTGATAATCTGTTTATCCGAAGCATCAGGCAGGATTTCTTTCAGATGTTCGAAAATCCTCTGATAAGATTCCTGGGGAGTGCGGTTGCATTGGCAAGCCTCCCTGCCATAGAGATCTTCGGGAGTATTAAGCAGCGACCATCCCCAGCCATATTCATGATTGTGCTTGTCACGAGGATAGATGAAATCCTCGGTCACGATATAGGTTGCCATTTCCAGCCGGGTGAGATAACCGTCAAACTTGCTTCTCATTCCCTTACCCGTGAAACCGCAGGCTGCCCGAAGTTCTCTCGTGATGAGACTGCCCGATGATTGAAGCGTACTGAGAATGGCTCCTCCTATCGATTCTTCATCCGGACGGGGGGATTTGCTTCTTCTGTAGTTGCAGAAGTCAGGCCACCATTCCTGGCTGATGAATCCCGCTTTCTTGTTAAAGAACTTTCCGTACATACACGGCATTTCCTGAACGATTTCGCCCTTCCATTTCCAAAGCGGCCAGTCCCAACCGCCTTCAGGAAATGTTACATAACCGCAGTCTTCTGCTACGATGTCTTCGGCAGAGAAGCCTTCAATGCCGCTATCAAGGAGAGGGAGGAAGCCGATTTTCTGAATCAGTTCCATCATGCCTGTTGCTGAATATACGTCTGGAAAATTCATGTTCATCTATTTTTATCCGTTGAACTTAAATAATCTTGACGTTACATCTGTCTTCTTATGTATCGTGCCAGTCCGTAAACATATCTTCGGCAACCTGGACGATAGTGGAGCAGGCGGTCGAACCATGCAAGATGTTTGTTGAATAGGCGAACTGTAACACCTACATAGACCATGGCAAAGAGCGTTCCGATGCCCACGATCTCCCATTTCCATGAACCGAGAAGCAGGAAACAGAACAAGACGGCCAAGACCACGAGCGTGATGTCCACCCGAATCTTGGCTTTAGGGAAAGGCCAGCCGGTAACCTTGTGAATGGCGATGGAAATGCCCTCGCCAGGCATGGTTACTGAGCCGCACTTCACCTCCATGGCAATTCCGAAACCGAGGATGGTGCAACCGGCAATCTGCACAAGGGCATTGACCAGGATATTTTCTGAAACCATCCACTGTGTAAGCACCATATTGAGGTCTATGAACATTCCGAAGATAAAGCCGATAGCGAGCTGGAAGAGTTGCACCCACTCGAAGTTTCTTCTCAGAATCAAAATCTGTAGCACCACGAAGATCGCATTCATCATGATGGTGTAGCCGCCGATAGTCCATCCTGGGATGTAATCAAGCATCTTACCTGCCGAAGCCATCACGTAAGGGATGGTGGAAATAACGCTTGAACCTAACTGACTTCGCACACATGTTGCGACTCCGAAAGTCATTACATAGAGCGAAACGAGCAGCAGAATATGCTGCCATACAAAAGATATAACTTCTTCTTTCTTAATCATTTATATTATTTTCTTAATCAATTCGTTCAGTTTATCCTCTCTGATAATCTTCGGCTGAGCCTTGCCAGCGAGAATGAGAATCTTCTTGCCGTTACGATAGATATGAAGCTGTCGTGAGCGAACCGCGGCAGTCAACTCCTCATCGTTCTGCATGGCTTGCCAGATAGGATAATATACTCCCTCAGGTTCAAACAACTTCTTTTGAAGATGCGAGCAAAGGTTTGTTGTATCAATAGTCATCATACCTATTCTTTTACACTATTTTCTTGTTAATTTCTTGCCATTCCTGATGCTCTTCCAGATGATTGGTCTTTACCAGTACGCTCTGAAAACCGAAACGCTTACCTGCTTCGGCATTCTCAGCACGGTCATCGAAATAGAGGGTGGTGGCTGGATTCAATCCAGTCTTCTGCGTCATCTCTTCATAGATTTCGATAGATGGCTTTTCCTTTCGCATGGCGTATGAGAGAAAAACTTCATCAAACAGCTCGTCTGTGGAATATCCCAGCTGATTCATCAGACTGACCGATTTCTGCCAAAGCGTGTCGTTGATGTTGCTGAGCAGATAGACCTTGTACCGCTTCCGAAGCTTGACCAATGCCTCCAGTCTTTCCACGGGCAGATTGCCACACAAATCTTCGAGAACTTTCTCAATATCCTCGGTTGTGGTTCCTTTGCGGCAAAGGCTTAGCATCTCTTTCAATGTTTCTGCTTCCGCCACCATACCATTAATATATTGGTGCATCAGTCTCTTGATCTTGTGGACATAGATTAGCCGCTTGAACGCCGTTACGCCAAGGCTCTCCATGGCTTTCACAACAGAAGCATCATCAATGTTCACGATGACACCTCCATAATCAAAGACGAGTGTTTCTATCTGTTGCATAGTTGCAGAATTTATTTCTTTACGATTTCTTTTCCTGCTGCCAGCCAGCCATTAAAGCCGGAATCGAGTTCTATTACCTGATAGCCGTTCTTTGCCAATATAGCTGCTGCATTCTTGCTCCGCTTGCCGCTTCGGCAGTTCACGGCGATAGTCTTGCTCTTGGAAAGAGTGGCGGTGGCCTTCTGCTCGAAGTCTGATTTCAGTACGTCAATGTTGATTGCGCCACGAATATGTCCATCGGCAAACTCCTCAGCGGTTCGTACGTCGAGACGGATTACTGTGGTGTCAGCAATGGCTTTCTCATAGTCATCTGCCGTCAAACTCTTATAGCCTTTATTTTGCGCCTGACAAGAAAACAGGCTTGATAGCATAGTAATGATGCTCATGATAAATATTTTCTTCATATTATTTTGTCTATTTCTGTGAAACGATTGAAAGTTCTGCCTTCCCTTGTTACTTTCCCGAAGAACATATCTTCCGGTCTTACCCAATAGGCTTGGTCTCCATAGAGAGCCTGATAAACCACCATGCGCTCCTGAGTCTCGGAGTCGAAGGCAGAATGGATGAACTTGTATTTGCCGCCCTTGAAGTGCTGGAAATATCTTTCTTCCTTTGCCGAAAACTCCATCAGCATTTTCTGGGCGAGGGGAGCGTACCATGTCTTCACCTCCTGCTCAGTAGGCGTGTGACCGCCAGAGAAATGGAAGGCTTGGTTGTAATGCTTCAGGAAGAGAGGGGAGAAGTGAGCCAGGGTGTCCTGCTTACCAAAAAGTCCCCACACACGATCCTTATAATAGGGGTTGCAATGGTCAAACTGCACGGCTTCCAGCTCCGCAAACTCCTCTATCAGCGCCTCGTCAATCACCAGCCGCTGATTTCCGTCCCTTCTCGGTGCCTTGTATTCATGCTCGCCGATTCGCTCCTTCAGAAACTCCGTCATCATGAAATACGGATTGCCCAGCAGGGCAGGAATGCCCACCACCGGAGCCAGCATCTGGGCGAGGAAAGAGCCGCAGCTGTTGCCCAGAAGCAAGTCGGGCTGCTCCCGGTCGATGATGGAGCGAATCTCCTTCAGTGCCTCCTTGGGGTGCAAAGGGAGGTCGGGAGTCAGCACCACCGCCGTCCCCTCAAACGCCTCTTTCAAGGCTCTCGCCATCGGACAGCTGCCCGTGGCGAAGAATCCGTGTAGGAATAATATCTTCTTCATGCTTAAATCTTCAATGTCTTGTTTACTTTGTGTCTATTATCTTGTAGCAGAGATATTTGGGGGTACTAGCTTATCTTATATGTTGTAATCTAAATATTTCTTTCTGCTTTTCTATTTCTTCCTTAAGTTGCTGTTCTGTAGGAAGATATGTAAGATATTTTGAAGCAAATAATTGCTTGCTGTCGTGCAGGATGGAAAATCTTGCAATGTCCTGGCTGGTTTCCGAACAAAGAAGTATGCCGATGGTCGGATTGTCGCCTTCCGTGCGCTTCAGTTCATCATACATTCTTACATACATATCCATTTGGCCTACGTCCTGATGGGTGATCTTGGTCGTCTTCAGGTCGATCAGTACAAAACATTTCATCAGGTAATTGTAGAATACCAGGTCTATGTAGTAGTCCTGGGTATCGGTGATGATTCCCTTAAATACCATAGACGAGCTTCTGCATCTGTAACTCTTAGAATACTCTTTAGATGAGTCCAAGTAAGATTTTGCACGCGCGCGTGCAAAATCTCCCAATCAGGGAAATATTGGTATAATTGCTTGAAATAGGCAAGGTTACGAACACCATAGCCGGAGCCGAACTCAGTCGTCAACTGCTGAGATATGGACTTGATGAGCTGTATTCCATAATCAGCACGCTGCTTGCCAAGCTGCTCTTCTTCAACAATACGTTTGCCAATTTCCCAGTTTGAGCGTATCAGGGTTTCGTTGATAGATTGATACGCCCTGTTTCTTGCCCTTGTGATGATGGTTCTGATATCATCTATGACATGTGCATCTATATTTATAATATTCTTTTCCATCTATATATTTTTTTATTTCTTTTTCCTTACTTCCAAATGACCGCTATAATAAGCCATGCTCAACTCCATATTAGCACAATATATCTGCAAAAATACAAAAAAGATTCAGAAAAGTGATTATATGGATGGATTTTGTTTGCAGGGCGAACTTGATTTAACCTTATTTTATAAGATAGAGGGATGATTTAAGATAGTCTGCAGAAGTTGGCGATTGGATGAGAAGGATTTCTTTGGACTTCTTCTGAAGATAGCAACCTATGATACGATAGGAGCCATAACTGTAAAAGAAGTAGAATCATGAAAGAATTAAATCATTGCCCATCCACCCTTGCAGATGGGTTTTCCATTTATTCTCCTACAGCTTGCAAAAAACTGTTTGATGGTCAGAAAGTGTCGCATTTGCTTAATTTTGAAATAGATGAAATCAGTAAGACTTCAGAGACCATGATAGCCATGAGACGTATCTCTGTTTTTGGAGCTCAGGAGAAATTTCCTGCAGTGATAGAGAATGGAATCATCAGAATCTCGCAGACGGATGAACGCTCTCGCTATATCCTGAAGCCTGCACCTTGGGACAACACGCTCTATACTAGGAAGCAGATTCCTGCTAACGAGCATCTTACCATGCAAATAGCTTCACAGGTATATGGTATCATTACTGCAGAAAACGGTCTTTGCTTTACCCCTCATGGAGATATGGTATATATACCATCAGCTATTGCCATCTTTCTTCTTTCTGGGTCTCAAAGGGGAGGTTTGTCAATGCAGGAGAGGTGCTTGGGGTATCTGGAAGTTCCGGAAAGTCAACTGGCCCTCATCTGCACCTGACAACAAAAAAGGATGGCAAGGTGTTTGACCCTGTCATCCTTCTGAAGTATGTTCAATGCATTACAAAGTAGTGCTTGATTAGCATCATTGCTTCTTGCATTTTACCCAAATAGCTTCGTCACCTATAGACATTTTCATCTCTGAAACTGTAGATGTCGCAGTAATGATGGTGTAAGAAGCAAATAGTTCACCCTCAACATATGTGTTTAGTGTGTTTCCTTTCAAAGACCATGTTCCACGACCAGTTCCGAAATATCCTGAGCCGTAATAAGAACCGTCAGCATTGAATGTGGCGTAAGTCTTTCTGAAAGGCCAGTCAACATACGTACCAGACTCCGATGTCTTTACTGCTGTCATCTCCCAGGTTCCAACAATCATAGACTTGTCATAGTCTCCATTATCATCATCGTCACTGCTGCATGATATGAATGCAAAAGATGCTACCACGAGGGTAAGAAGGAAAAATAAATACTTTTTCATAATGTTCTTGTTATTTTGAATTTACCAATTGTCGTTTTCATTTCCAGATAAGCCATTCTTGATGCACTCCTCAATCTTGTCCATTACAACATTAGAGTAGGCATGTGCCATGACAAGCGCTTTGCAGGAAGTCTTCTTGTGAGAGTCCTTCTTGGCAAAAGGATAACATTTATCAAGTGGCCAATTCTGATCAGAACGGGTAGGGATAGTGCCTCCCATTGCACCCATCCAACCGCCACCAACGGCAACATTGACAGAATAGAATGGTACTGTGTAGGTAACACGAACCTTATTGTCCTTTATATCACATTTGATAACAGGGCGTAAATTAACGTTGTAAGCGTTAGTACCACCTGCATGTTGTGCAATACTCTCTACAAAACCCTGTGCGATGATGGTTCCCAATTCCTTGTCATTCAATTTGATGACGGAGTTCGCATCATTGAAAGTTGCGGTGAACCAATAGTTAAGCAACACATAAAGCTGATCTTTGGTCTTGCCTTCAGCAGGGATTACCTGAGTATAGGTGATGGCATTGTTCTTATCCAATGTCAACTGGGTACCGAGATTGGTTGCTGCATCAACCCATTTCTCTCCATACTTTTCTTTTGCGTACTTTTCCAACTCGTCTGCTCGCAGAATTTGAGCATCTACCGCACTGCATACAAATAATGCAGCAAGTGCAACTAAAATAAACTTTTTCATTTTTCTATATTGTTTTGATAGACATTATTCTTTTAAAAATCAAATCCAAGTTTGACGCTAACAGACTCTGTATCATATGTAGCAGGCTTGCGAGTATAACTCATATCATATCTGCCATTGAAACGTTCAAATGTTTCAAATTCAAGTTTCTCGGCAGCATATCCTACAGACAAGCTAAGTCCCTGTTTGCTATTCAAAGCATATCTTACACCTACTGATGCTACCACGTAAAGACCACCGTTATTGGTAACAAACGTACCTCCTTTGATGTCAAAGAAAGGCGAAAGTTTGCCTTTTGTGAAATTGCTGCGGAAGTTTGCGAAAACCGGAATATCTACTTTACTGTCTCTTACATCAAGTGGTATTTCCATATCACCTGTTTTGTAAGATGACATAAAATGCAAGCCTGTACCAGCACCAAGGAATATATAAGGATTCACTTGATAGCCATGTGTTGTGTTGACTTCAAAACGACCGAAGTCATAGTCACCAATACCAACAGAATAACCTGCATCAACATGGCCTTTATAGCCTGATTGCATACTTTGTGCATTGCTATTGATGGCGAAAGCCATTGTAGCTGCTAAAAGAATTGCTATTTTCTTCATAATCTTATAATATAATAATGTGAAAAATCCATTTTCAAAAGGTGATTACCAGCCGCAATTATCGTCATAGCAATCATCATTCTCGCAACCTTCATACTCATCACGATCGCAATAACCACTATTGTGATAGTCATCGTAAGAACAATCATGGTCGCAGCAACAATCATCATAGCCACGAGTATAGTTTTCATGGTCTGAGGATGTATTATTATCAGCGTTACTATGCGCTTTCTTTTGGCTGTTTGAAACGCCGCTTGAAAATAAAAAATCGAATAGTCCCATACCTTTTTCTATTAATGTTTAACTTCTGGTGCAAAGGTATGAATTGATTGTGCAGTCTATCTGCACAATCAAAAGAATGTGCAAAAATGAAAGAAAAAAAGCAGAAAGAACTGTTTCTTCCTGCTTTAATATATGTAATTTGACCAATTATAATTGTCTTAATGTATCTACAAAGAATGCTTCTTTTGCTTTCATCTTTTCACAGAAGTCTGCATAAGAAGTGGAGGTGTGACAAATCTCAATACCTAATATATATAGTGATGCAGATGAGTCCTTCAACCGTGATTTTGGAATTTTCTGCTGTCTCTCAGACAAAGGAGCTATAAAAACTCCTTTCGATGCCTGTAAGTTAGTGATGTATGTGATTAACTGATGAAGGTCATCACGATTAACTTTTGAAACCTTTTCATAACTTTCAAGCTTCTTGTATTTTGCATCAAGAACAATATTATCTTTATAGAAATCTGGATAACGGATTCCACTATGATCTTCAAACAAATAGATGCCACCTTTATGTTTCTTGTTTTCAGGATGCTTGAAGCCCTCTTTTTGTAGAATGGTATTCAGATACTCTTCCCAAAGCCAGGCTCCATCAAACAGAATACCGCAAATCTCCTCATCTGTTTCTCCGTACTTTACTTCTTCCATTCTTAGAATTTGTAAGCAAAGGCATTGCAGGGGCTGGTATTTCGTATAGTAAGGATGACTCTTATGTCTTAGGTTCTTACCAATAATTGCACTTCGCTCATTTTTGTTATATGAAGGAGTTAGTGAAATTATAGATTTTACATTGTCTATAGTTTCCTGGTCTAAACCTAATACGGATTGACCATATCTCTTTGACTTCATAAACTCAATTGTATGACGGATTAACTCTGTCATGTCATTGTCATAGGTATATTCACGAGTGGAGTATGCCACATTTCCTGCAAACGGAATGTTTTGGGCAATATGGCGCCCCCAGTCAATAGTACCTTTTAATTTGGCATCGTTATGTTTGAAGTTCTGATACTCTCTGTATATGCCCTGGCGCATTGCGTTCCTTAGCAAGTGAGGGAACATAAACATAATAAAGTCAAATACATCCTCTTTTTCGTTATTGTGATTAAGGTCAAAGAGATTGAATGAAAAGACCTTTTGAAGCATGTAATGTAAGAGATAATCATCGCGTCCTTCGTCAAAACGGGATTTAATTTTAATCTGCAGGTTTCCAACACCGATAAACCCCATCACATTTCCTGTGGTAATACGTACCTTTTCAGGGTCACTTGTATTTAGAATGGTCATAACAGAAGCTTCACCGACTTTGTCGTCAGAATCCTCTATACTATAGGGAAATATTAGCAGATTCTCATTTTCATGACATAATTGGGCTATTGTCTTGTTGGCAATAGGGAATAAAGCTGAGACATCTTTACGAAGAAATGTCCCAGCTTCCACCTGTCCAATATTATTATCTGTTAAGTTAATTCTCATCGACTAATTCATTATCATTAATATTTGAGTTGCTTTCTTTGGTATCGAAGTAAGCAATTCTTAACTTTACCATGATTTCGTCTGATTTGCGGAAACCACGGCTATATTCTCTAAGCAGTGGTTCGATATTCATATCCCATAACTTTTCAAAGTTTCCACCATTATCACCCAACTTTAAGAAGTATGATGGTCCAACCTGGTAGGCAGGACCAAGCCCATCAATCTTGGATATCTCATTATTCAATCTTGCCATTACACTCTTTGCCTTAGTAGCACATTCGAGTGTGTCGAGCATAGATTGTGTGTCTTCAGGCTTTATTTCCTTCCATGTGAATCTGCGACGCATAGCAAAGTCCATGCTCTCGATACTACGGTCTATATCATTCATTGTACCAAGAATGAATACGTTTTCAGGAATATAAAATCCTTCAGCAAACACATCTGTTTCAGGGACAAGGTTCTGATATTGAGTCTTTACTCGAATATCTTTCTTGCCTCTATAACCAGGGTCAATGGCGTAGAATAGTTCACCAAATATTTTTGAAGCCTCTCCACGATTGATTTCATCAATGATAAAGACAAATGGCTTACGCTCAATTTTGTTTGCTGATATAACTTGCGTCTTATATTTCATTTCACGAATAGCTTTCGTAATAATGAATGCATAAGAATCTGGTTGTGTACCAAATTTTCTGTTAAAATAGGTACGGATATCACGCACTATATTTAATGGAACATCATTGGTCAACAACTCTATTATTTCATCAGCGTTTATAGGAATAAGTGGCGTTTTAGGGTTACTGTCATTATGAGCTATAATATTTCGCCCTTTGATTTCATCTATTGTAAACTCACTTCCATTTGATAATTTAAACTTTGTGTCGTTGTCTATAGAATCATCAATAAATTGCTGTAACTTATTTTCCCAAGATAATTCTTTAGAGAGATTTTCAATACTCTTTGCAGAATCAATCAAGTTCTTGATAGCTTTTTTGCAAAACTCTTTGAAAATTCCATCTTTACGCTCAAATCCCATCTGTCCTTCTGACATCATGATAGGTCTCAGTCCTTCTACAAAATCAGTATAGTCGTAAGACGGATGAAATTGCACAAAGCACATTTCATTTTCGCCACATCCCATTTCTTTTGCGATGGCCTGTGCCATAAAGGTCTTACCTGTACCGGGAGCACCTGTCAGAACTAAGTTCTTGCTCTCTTTAAGCAAGTCAATATATTTTTGATACATCATAGTGCTGTCTATTTTTGTTTCAACAAGATCATTTTCATTATCTTCCTTGTCAGTATCTGTATTTTTTAATAATGCCCTATTATAGTACCACAATACCGTTTGGGCTGTAAGTGGCATACTTTTAATACATCCATTATTCTTTATTTCGTCATTGATGGACAAAATCAATTCATTCTCTTTCTCAATCTCTGGAATAACGTATTGATCCAGTAATTCGTAAAAATGAACAAGCTTTAGACCTGCCTTTCGTGGCTTAACCCCTAAAAGCTTACATAAATTCTTATATACATCATTTTTATAAAAAGTATATTTCTGAGGATTATGGAATGTCAGGAAACAACTGATAAGTCGCTCATCACACATTGCACTCGTATGATTGGTAAACTTTGCTTTGATCTTGTCATCCCATAATATTTTGCAGCTTTCAGTAAAGTTTTCTATTCTTTCTTGTAGAAGGATATTTTCATCAAATAGTGCTCTAAAGAGTTTTCTATACTCTTCTGGTTCATATTTCACAAAATTTCTAATTGCGGTAATCTGTGAACTAAAACATAGATTCTTAAATTCCAGTGAATTAATCTCTTTAGAAAAATCTACAGCATTAGGGTCTGGGTGTCCATTTTGTTTGGACACCAATTCCCATTTATATAATTCTTGCATTTGGTTTTCAGAATCACCATTTAGCCCATATTGGATTTGGTGATTCTTGAATAATGTGACTATATCTCTTAAATTCATTTCGTATCTTCTATTGCTATATCAAATTTAATATCCTTATTACGATAGAGATAAATCTTTGTGTCGTAGGTTATTGTCTCTACTTCAAATCGTTCGCCATTTGGCTGACGGGCAATGTTCCACTCGTTGATGAAACCTCCATCTGGATAGATAGAGAGTTTCTTGTTACCACAAGTAATTGACAAAACACGCCAATGGGTGAGGGTACGCTTAGGAACGGAAACGACAGGGAGCAAATGACCTTCTATGTTCTGATCATATTTGAGGTCATCTATCCATGCATTTGTGAAGTTCGTCAACCATTTGTCGCGCACTTCAGAAGATGGCATGTTGGTGCATATCTTGTTGGCATTGCCCTTGTCGTCTCTGTAGGCTTCAACCTTGTACTCGATGTCGAAGTTTGAACCAATCTGTTTCACAATGTGCCAGACGGTCTGTATGGTAATCATCATACCCATGATACTCTTCAAATGTTCGTCCTGATAGCTTATCTTCAAATTGCCACCGTTCTGCTTAGCATAGGAAATGAACTCATCAATGAGACCATTCGATTTTGTCTGGAGAATTTCACCCAACTGATATGTATGAATCTCCTTGAACTCATCACCAGCCAGTTTCAACAGCATGGCTGATGGTTTATAAGACAAGTCCATAGACTTAGCAGAAGCAATAGGATTATCTGTGCGAACAAAGAACATAGTGTCGTTGCCCCATTGTGCATTCAGTTGTGCATGTTCCTTATTACTCATGAAGTAAAGGCTGCCGTCAATGTAAGCAATAGGGTAGAGGCCCTTGCTTGCCCATGGATTCTTCATCTTTTTGACATCGCTCCCTTTTGCCCATGCTTTTATCTCACGGCACATTGCCACAACTGGTTCCACTATTGCAGTCTGTTCCGATTCCATCAGACAGAAAGTCGTAGTCTGGCTCTTTATCACAAAGCGATTCATGAACTGTGGCTGCCATCCGTTTTCTCTATCCTCATAATCCCATTCGGCATAGTCATTGTCGGCAAACAGAACCAGTTCTTGATGGGATGCTGCAAATGCCTTCTCCAAGTCGTATAATGTGGTCTGTGATGGAGAAGTACCAGGGAAAGCATCCTTGATGTTTTGAGGAACGGTATCACCCACCTCTTCCTCTTCTTCTATCCAAGCCAAAGCTGCATCTACATCAACGAACTTGGCATATCTGAGTGTAAACTTGTCGAGGAGCATATCCTTTGATTTCTTCTCACGAGCTTCCATCAGGAGTTTCTTCGTAGCCTTGATGACATCCTTCATTACCTGAATGTTAGCCATTTGGTTAGCATAGCCAGCTCCTCCAGGATTACAGTCGAAGATACAGAGATGACCATTTGGCATGATGGCGAAGTCAACGGCTCCACGTTCTTTGCCCAGAATGTCCACCAAGGTCTGAGTGAAGGCTATACCCAATGTAAAGAGCAGGTTCTCTTCCTCATCACGGTTAGACATCCATTTGTTCTTTCCCTTATGGCGAATACGAATCTCGCTATAGTCGGTTTGTATTGTGTCGCCAATAATCACATTGCGCTTCACCTTTGAGGCATCATGTGAGCAACAGCAAGCTTTGCGCATTTCCTTACCGGTGATGGCGAAATGGTATTTTGGTTTCTCTGGCTTTCCTTCCTTCTTTTCTGGCTTTATATTGTTAAACTCATAAGGGAACTTCAATGGTTCATCCTTGTCTGCTACATCTTCTTCCAATACTGTACGTCCACACTTAGGACAGAAGCAATAGCCATATCCCTTACCTTCGTTGTAATAGAGTATCTTGGCATTGCCAGAGTCACTATTAGGGCGAACAGAGAAAAGATGAGGTTCCGTCACATTGTTTGCCCAGTCGTCAGCATCAATCAGCTGAGCACTAACTCGTGTATAGACATTACTGTCCATAATTCGGGTCTTGTCCTCATTCATATCAGGCATGAAACCAACTGGCTGAATCAGTTCCAGCCCATAGTTATCATTCACAGTCCATTTGATCTGATTACTGAGCGTAGAATCATTGATTACCGTCTTGTCACTGTTTCGATAGATGGTCTTGTATGTTTTGTGGTTGTCATCATACATGTTGGTGATTTCAATACCACGAACGATATATACTACACCATCCACAGCCACGCTGTTGCCCGGCGCATACTGGGCGATGGCATCACGCAATGAGTAGGATGGATTGGATGATGTCATAGGAGTAAAGAAGTCCTTCTTGCCATTGCTGTTCAGGTCGAGCGTGAGCACGTTGACCGGCATATTTGCATTCGGAGTGAAACGACTGGTTGCCCAGAAGTTCAACAATCGCTTATACAACACCTCTATATACTGCATTTTCAGCTTGATGCGGAATTTGTCCGTGATAGGGCCACCTCCCGAAAATGCAGTTTTATAGTCTATCAGTTTGTTGCGCAGTTCAGAATAGCAACGCTCGTTGATTTCCTGAGCATTCTTGACCACCTGATTGATTTGATCATCATAAACTGTACCACTCAAAAGTTTCATCAGGTCCTCACGTACCTCTGGTTCAAGTTGCTTGGAACATAGAATGTTGAATTTCTCATACATTGTTCCCTTTGGATCGCCAAGCAGGTCGTTAGGGTCCGCATTACTTGAATTGTCCTTCACAAACTCAATCTTGCCGTTGATTACCTTCACTTCAAATGGGGTATAATAGTCTGCTACTTTTTGTGTCAGGCGTCCACCATTGGCACCTTCGGTAAACACGCCAAAGGCACGTACAAGGAATGAGTTTACATGACGCTGAATCACCTGAGGACTCTTCAAATCTACAGATGGTACTCTTACTGGTCGGCTGATAATCTTGTCTATAGGATTGCTCAAAGTTCTGAGACCTATCACGTCTGAACCACAAAGGGTTATGCAGGCACTACGAACCTTGTTGTTACGTCCGCTTCGACCTGCACGCTGCTTGTAGTTGGCAGGCAGAGGAGGAACACTCGACAGCAATACTACCTCCAGGTTACCCAAGTCCACACCCATCTCCATAGTTGTAGAGCAGGCAAGGATATTGATGGTATGATCCTTGAACTTCGACTGCAATCCACGAGCCACACTCTTATCAACTTGAGCGGTATGTTCCTGTTGTACAAAAAGATTTGGGAAGGCATGAATATCCTCCAGACGATCAGAGAATACACCGTCTGTTCCCCAAATGTTATTGTTCCAAAGTAAGGCTCTATGCGTCTTAGCCCAGGATTCTATAGTCTTTTTGTCTCCTTCCTTTGCTGAACCCTTATAGTATGGGAAAGCCTCCCATTGCTCATGCAAATCCTCACGTAATTCTACAGGTGTAGTACCCTCCAGATATGGAGAGAAACGCTTGAAATTGTTTCCGATAGGGCGCAGGCAGACTGCATGGCGGTTACCGTCTGCTTTTGTATCGCAGAGATAAACGTCATCATAGAGCTTGAAGCAGAGGTCATTCAGATTGAAACGAGGTGCATTGTCTTTTTCATTGACAAAGTGTCCCGAATCATCCAGTCGCTGACCCACCTGCAATATCTTATACTCATCGCCAGTCAGAGTTTCCCAAAGAGAATCTATTACGGCAGAAATCTCATGGAAATACTGACGCTGAGCATCGTTCATGGTCAATGTGTTGTCATCACGGGCAATCAGCGCACAGAGATAACGCACAATACGGGCTGTTGAAACCTTGCCTTCTTCCAGTTTAGGTTTGTTAAATGGACGGCGGCGAGGCTTCTCTGTAGCAAAACGTACCGTTGAGAAGATGTCTATCTTGTCATTTCCTGGAATGCGAAGATAGAAAGACTGGTTGCTTCGTACCGTATAGTCGAGATAAACCTGCATCAGGTTTCTCCAGTCCTCTTCTGTAATCTGGTTAGCTGGGTTGTCCAGCAAATCATTGAAGTCTTCTACAGCCTTTGGCAACTTGATTTTCTTCAGTTGAGGATAACATGTCTCAAACAGACCCAAAGTTTCTGGAGATGCTGCAGATGCTGGACGATGTGCCAGATACATCACCATAATACTCTGGATATACTTGTCAATGATTTCATCTGATGGAAGTCCGTCTTCCACCTCATCGCTATCACCCGAACGCTTCACGAATACGGATGCAAATACCGGACAGTATGGATCCTTTTTCAGAAGTTCTGCTATCTCTGACCAGGTCATATACTTGCACGACATCTCGTCCAGCTGCTTCTGAACCACCTTAGGGTCAGGCGACTGGAGATTAGCCATCATTGGCGTATATTTCATCATAGACATAGGATCTGCTTGAACTGCAGCTAAGATTTGTGCCATAGCAGCCTCCTTGGTCAGTCCATTTGCCTTCCTGCGACACAGTTCATGGTATATGGTACTGTTGAACCACATACGTTCCTGTTCCAGATTCTGTTTCAAGGTTGCCTTTGCTGCAGCCTGACGGCTATCTACAAAACTGATATATTGCTGACCGTCATGAAGTACGATGCCGCCTGTCTTTGTATCGCCTTTATCCAACTGGTCAAGGATGCTTGGAGCCATCATGCGTGAGATAAAGTCGGCTGAGAGACGGAACTTCTGCAGGCGGTTGTCTTCCATATTGCCGTTTGCATCGCCTTCTACATCCTGGTCTGTATTGTGGTTCTTGGTCTGTTTGGCATTGCAGTATGGACAGCATCCCTGAATGTTTCCAACTACATGCCAACTTCCTGTTTCTTTTTCATCGGCAGGTGTCAATGGTTGAAGTTTGCCTCCAGGAGCCAAGCGGAATTTCACGTTACCGTCTCCCTTCATGTTCTTTTCATTAGAGAGTCCGAAGATGGCATACTTCTTCGTTGAGTTGTCATTATTTTCTGCCATGTCGAGGTCGAACATATCGCTATCATCAGTTGCGATGGCCTCATAAGTCCAATCCTCAGTATTGACAGAAGCCTGTGCTACATACTCGCCACAATGCTTGCATCGGCTGAGTTCCAGCAACGGAGCTTCCTCGATAGGAGTCAATGACAGAGCATCTTCACCAATCTTCTTTCCGATGGCGTTTTCTGTATATATCTTGAAAGAACCATCAGCAAACTCATTCAATCGGACAAAGAGTCCGTTGTTAGGGACACGATAGAAATAGTGTACCTTTAATTTACATACAGGCATCTTCAGTCCTTCTTCCTTGCAGCGGTCTTCTTCTCGCTGGCACATATCGTCGAGCCACTGGAGTTTCTGGCTGATAGAAGCTTTCTCTGGATATAGTTCATCCAGAGAGATATAGTCAGCCTTGAATATCTTTCTCCAACGCTCTTCGTCTTCACCCTTCGGAATTTCTGTTTCTCCGATACGCTTACCTCCAATAGCTTCCACCTGATCTGGTCTCACGCCAGTGATTCCTGCAATAAACTCCTTCAGTTCCCTTTCATCCTTCTCTTTGTCTTCACCATTTCCGAAGGTAGCAGAAGATGTAGCGAAACGAACATTCTGTGCATTCACTTTGAAGGCGAGAAGTACACGACGAAGAAGCATCGCAAGTTCAGCTGCTCCAGCTCCAGTATAAGAGTGGGTCTCGTCGATAGCAACCCAGCGAAGACTATGCTTTCCAGCAACAATCAGCTTCGCATCGGCTCCTCTCAGCAAGATGTATTCCAGCATAGTAGGGTTGGTCAATACAATATGAGGAGGGTTGTTGCGAACATCCTTACGGGTATAGATCATGTGAGGATATTTCGAGTTCTTCAGCTCGTAATGTCCTTGACCGTCTGGATCATTCTTCACCCATTCATATTTACCTCCTGTCACATGCTCTATGCGACGGCGCATTTTCTCTGCATCATCCGACTTGTCCGTATTCTTGGGCTCCATTTCTGGCAGATCACCATTATATACAGTATAGGTCAGGCGAGTGCCGGTAGATAATTCGGCAACCGTCAGAAGTTCCTCCAGACGCTCCTTTTGGTCTTCCATCAAGGCGTTGAGAGGATAGAGAAAGAGAGCCTGTATCTCATTTGGTAGTGCATTTTGTGAGAGGTCATGAATCAATGGCATCATAAAGCACTCCGTCTTACCAGAACCGGTACCCGTTGTAACGACAACCGATTTTGGCTTATCGTCTGCCGTTCTTTGTCTGAGTAATACATCCCAGCATTTATACTGGTGCTCGTATGGAGAATATTTAAAGTTCCACAGTTTGCCCACCAAAGCCTTGGCTTCCTCAGCTTTCTCAGGTGCAACTGGGATATATGAGTTCATGCATTGAACTACAGGAACGGCATTTTCAGGAGCAAATAGATTGCCGATAAGAGTCTTCATCTGCTTGATGTATGAGCGCTGACTGTCGTTGTTCGACTCACCGCACCACATCGCAACGAGGGCTCTTTCCACCGCTGTTCTATTGTTGTTATATAGTTCAGAGAAGTTCATAATCTTGTTATATTTCTTGTCTATATTTCGTTATCTATGTGTATATTAAACTCTTGCCAGTCAAATCCAGACTCTTCGGCAAAGCGGAGCAGTCCTTGTTTGTCTTCTGGCGTTAATGTGCCGTTTCTCTTTTCGAGTAAAGGCTCATATATTTCCGACACGATCTTGTCCTTGTCCATATCCATATCTCTCAATGGTTTCATCAGGAAGAAGTATGTGCCATAATGATTTGCCACTTCGAAACATTTCAGGAGGGATTCAGTAACTGATTCATCAATGTCCTCCCATGCCCATGGATCATTGTCGATATCCATTCCCAGGTTGCATTGCAGATTTTCTGTCTTACTGATGTCTTGAAATATCACACCCGTACTCTTTGAGTCTGCATCTTCATCCGGATTGATAGGCTCTGGTTCAGTCTTCTCGTCATAGTTCCAGTATAGAGCTTGTTCATCTTTCCATGAACTTTGCTCCTGATCATTGCCGAAACATACTACCAGGCTTTCTGGAGCCATAGCATCGAGCAGCTTTCCTACATAGTGATTGTCACTTCGCCAGGCATTTAAGGCAGCTTCACCTACTGATGGATTACCGGAGATATTGATGAAGTCCTGCGAATAAATACTACGCAGATTCCTGCATTCGTATGCCTGATAACCTTTCTCGCTGAAGTCATTCAGCTGAACCCTGTCTTTGAAGATGTAAGGAAGATTGAGTTTTTCCTCATCATTCAGATACTCGATAATCTTGCCGTCAAGCATAACCTCTTTCAATAGAGTTGGCCGATAGACATCTACTTCATAGTAGCTTTCACCTTCTCCGTACCTGACGGGTAGTGTAGGGGAGAGAGGATTTCCATCCATCGGGATTTCATCTTGAAGTTCAGCCTCTGTACCATCCACTTGCTTGTATCGGATGAGAGTCCGCTCGAAGTCTCGCTTGATTGGAGAAGCTTTCTCCAATCTTGGCAGATAAACTACGGTAAACAATAGCGGCTTTCCTTTTACTGTTGCCCTTAATGTCACCTCACCATACGGAGGTTCATCCATCTTTGTCCATTCTGTATATCTCCCGTTTTCTTGCTTATATTCTATCATTTCAGCCTCGGTTTCCTCCTCTGGTTGAGCATGGAGAATATCATCTTTGGTAGCAAAGTGACGAACGATCACATCTTCCCATCCAAATATCAGCGGCAGTTCATCTACCTCATATTCGTCGCTGATGTCTGGGTCGTCTATATAATAATGCTTTACCTTTCCGCCACCCACATATCTAATGATGTCGGTATAAAGTCTTGTGGTTACCTGGTCATAGCCTATGCGGTTATACAAGTTGATTTCCTTGCCTTGCTCATCCAGAAAACTGACGCAATCATAGATGTAAATCCAATTCCATGTCTCGGTAGTACTAAACTTCTGATCACGGAATCGCTTGCGATACACATCTTCTGTAATGGTCTCATCCTTCAGTTTGCAGCGGTTTGAAAACAGCAGTGCCGTTTCCTTCTGCGTGTTCTGGGTAGAAGACCATGCCTCCCCATAGTCTCCCTGTCGCCAGAGTTGGATGTATTCTGTTGTATTTTGTGTTTGAGCCAGATATTCGTTACCATCATCATCCTTCACCACGATTTCGATCTTATCAAATCGTGATGTAGGGATGTTTTTAATCTGTACTCCTTTTTCAACGCCAAAGGCAACGAAGTCGTTCACGCTGTGGTTCAGATAGGTGATGATAGGATTTTCCATGGTCGATGGTTCTATCACCTCATCGCCTCTTTTGAACCTTATATATATAAATAGGTGTAATTGCTTCTCCGGATTAGGCACTCCCCAGAGATGCACACGATCGTAACGCAGATACTGGTGCAGACCTCCACCAACCTCCTCTGGCTTTAGCCAAAGGTTGAGTCGGCGTGTCATATTGGTATAGTCTGGCGAGAATATTACTTGCCATTCGAAACGGAATTTCACCTTCAATATCTCATCGTTGGCAGCCTTGATGGTTGCCACAAATCGGTTCACGTCAGATGCTGCATCCTTCAGATCGTCTTCATGGAAGGGCATTTCACCATTCAGAATCTCCTTCATGTATTCATAAAGGGAGTGCTGGCGCTTGATGCTCTCTCTGAAAGCAGCAGCTCTTGATGCTTCATCCAGATTTTCCAAGGTATAGTTCTCGCCATGATAGATACGGCAAAGTCCCTTCAGGAACTTCATCTTGTCATGACGGTTCAGCTCATGCTGTATGGCAAGACCACCAAGCACATAGATGGAGTAGAGCCATCGCTTCTGTCCGCTATCATCCTGATACAGATAGCGTTTCTTGCTGATGCCCGAGTTGGTCCAGAGTGTTTCAAGATCCAGATTCTCTATCAGTTGGTTCCTGTTGCCACTTTGGTATTTGCGTTTATACCATTCTGCCATATAGACAATGGTTGATGTGGCATTTTCGGGCTTTGCCAACGCTGCTACTCCACAATCAGACATAATAGCGCTTAGGCAGACTTCAAGTTCATTGAAATCTGCCTCCGACAATCTCAGCTTCCAAACGTATGGATGGCTGATGTCCAGGGATGCTATTTTGTCTGCAAGCTTCTTGCTTAGTCTTGTTTCCATATTTTAATTTCTTTCTTGATGCCTCGGTATGCTTCACGCAAATCCCTTAACGGATGTTCCGAATCCTTGATATGATGAATCATACTGTGGCAGTTGCTGCATAGCGGTACCAGATTCTCCATGAAGTCCTTGGGTACGCCATCGGTCTCGTATGTGGAAATCATCCTTAGATGATGCACTTCCATAAAATTGGCACCCAGTTCTTTGCCGTATGTTTCCTCAAAATCCATTCCGCAGCATTGGCATTGATAGCCATACTTGTCAAGGCACTTCTGGCGGAGCTGAGGATTGCGCCTTATCACATCCATCTCTTTCAGAATATGCTTCCGTTCGCCTTCGGTTTCTTCCCGGAATGATGGAGTAGAAAGTACTGATGGTTCCGCATCAGATGACAAATCCTCTATGGCAATCTTTGTTTTAAAGAGATTGCGGAATGCTTTTGATTCCAGGAACCCTGACCATGTTTTCAGATGTAAGGAATACCTGTTGTCAGCAGCATTGTCTTCTGTTCTCATCTGTCCGTCTATTGCCATGTCATGGCGTACTCGGTCATAGTAGTTATGGTCGAGCTGTGTATAGATGCTTTCAAAGTTAGGCGACTCATGCTTTCGTATGAAGTCAGCCAGCTCCGATTCCGTGAATCGGGCAAACTCTTCTGCATCAGGCCTGCGTTTCAGATATTCTTCCACGTAAGCCTTGCGGATAGATGTTGGTGTTGGTATCTCTTGTTTCATTACCATTATTCTATTTTTCGGAACTCTCACTATTATTTACTACCCAATAACCATATCCTCTACCACCTTTTCTATGGATAAGATTCTTTTGTCTCAGGTGTTTAAGTATTTTGTAAACAGAAGTTTCACCTAAAGCCAATGTTTCACCTATTTCTGCATATGTAATATGAGAATTTTGTTTGATAAGGTTCAATACGTCATTTCCTGAGTTTGCAAGAGTTCTTTTTTTACTCTTAGCCTCATTCTTAACCTCACTTTTTCCATTCTTAACCTCACTTTTTCCATTCTTAACCTCACATTCCTCATTCTTAACCTCACTTTTCCCATTCTTAACCTCACTTTTCCCATTCTTAACCTCACATCCGTTTTCAGGAGTGATTTCTTTATGTATGTTATATGTGGTCCAGCGGTTTTTGCTTTCTTGGTTAAGCAGGTTTTTATCAACCATATTATGTAATAACTTGCCTATTTCCAGAGAGTTCATTCCAAGCATTTGCTGCAGTTCCATATTACTTACGCTATCACCATTCCATACGTATGCCATTACCTGTTGCTCATTGGCTGTAAAGCTATTGTATGTTTCTTCTCCATAATAAGCTTTCATTTCTGCCAATGTTGATGCTGGCAGAAGACTTACCATAGGCAAAGTGAGATCTACCTGACGCAATTCTGTTCGATCTATCAAAATCGGTTTGCGCCAGTTTTGTTCCTTCCATGTCTTTAATATAGTTGGATAGCCACTACCGATGTTTTCGCCATAGCCAATCATACGTAGCATGTTTTGTATTCGTGGATTTCTTGCTTTAGAATTACCACCATGCATGATGTCCTCCATTGGCAGTTTAAGCGAGCCTGGGTTAGAGAAGAGAAATTCTTTCTCGTACTTCTCTATTTTCAGTACTCCAGTGATGAGTAGATCAGCGTGGATAATCATATTGGTCAGAGCTTCACGAACGGCTTTGTGTATAGGGGTGTCATCGATACGTTCCATACCTTCGAGTTTGAATGGGCGTTTCAAATCTTGCGTGAGCTTGGCAATAACTCGCATAAAGAAGTTAAAAAGGTTGTTTTCCCATGTTCCATCATATGTCAATCGGTCGCTCCAACGACTATCTGCTTCTAAGTTGGTCTTGTCTATATAGTCCATACGTATGTTGTCGAAGCGGTCACGCACAGGAAGTCCTTTTCCGAACATCATGAGTCCGGCTACGGTTAAACCCTCGCGATGCGTGTTTCTATCAAAAACATATCCTCCCATATTTCTCAGAAACTCTTTGTCGTCAAGTTGATTGAAAGCATGATCCACATTTCTCACTTCAAAACGGTTACGGTATGCGTGTAGGGTAGGCATGTCTATGTCGTTTAAATCATAATTTTCTACCAATGTACCATCGTTGCCATTTTCATTGGCATCACGCAACATTGATTTAACTTCTTCATCTGTGCAATGATAGTCTCCTTCAAAGTTGCGCTTATACGAGCCTCCTATCAGGTTCTTATTGATGTAGATAGGACGCATGGTATAGTTTGCCATAGGTACGTGTATGGCTATAATGTTTTTGCCATTATAGTCAATACATTCCACATTGTCCTCCATGAGAATATTACGACTTACCTTATCACTATTAATAGTGTCCCAAAATGATTTCAGGATTTTGTCGGTATCGTTAACTCCTGTCACTTCAAAACGTCCTTGCTCAATTGTACGATTTCGGCGTTCCTTGATACCAAGTATAATAGTTCCGCCAATAGTGTTGGCAAAGGAAGAATAGGTTTCCCATACCGACTTTGGAAGCTCATTTGTGGCTTCCTTATATTCTATGTTTATGCGCTCACCATAGAGCATCATATCGTTTATATCGTTTGATGTCATATTGTCTTTATTTTAAGTTATGGTTTAACTCTTTTTCCTTTTAAAATTATATTCAGTACCACTTTTAGTACCGCTTAACTGGTACTGGAGTTTATCTTAGGTGGTACTGGAGTATCAAGTAACTGACACCGTAGTAACACTTATGTGGTACAGAGAAGGTATTTTGAAGGCATGAATCAGGCACTCCAATTGATGTGTTCCTCGTATTTGTCGAAGTCCATTTTGGAGTCTGCTCCTACCTTTTCAAGCATCAGTCTTATCACTTCTTGCTCCTCAGGTGGAAGAAGAATGTCACCACGCCTGCGCTTAAAATATTGGTTGCGTCCGAAGTGGAGAATGAGGGTTGTCATGAACTGGTCATACTGCTGTGGGTACATCCGCTTTTGGAAGTTGGTGAATCCTCTGGCGAAAATCACCGGCTTTTTATCCCGATAGTATGTACATGTCTCGTCCTTGCTGCATCTGGCGGGATTGATCAGACGCAGATACTCTGCATTCTGCTCCATCATCATGGAGTAGGCTACCTGATGCAAGCAGGTAGCTGCCATAGGGCAGCTGCTATGCTCACATACAGGATAGTTTATCGGTAAAGAAGTATATTCTTTCTTTGGCATAATCTACTTTTTTTAATACCATTGTTTTAAACAATCAATCAAGATGGAATTAATCCATCGGTTTGATCATCTTCTCGATAAAGTCAATCTCATCGTCGGAGAGATTGTACTTCGAGTAGAGCTGGCGGTCGATGTCTGGAATATTTTGGCTCCAGTCGATGTCGCTGTTGTTTTTATAATTTTGAATAGGTACGAATTTAAATTTATCCCTAACGATGTTTTGAGTAATTAGAATAGAAGCTAGTAGAAATCTTGTAAAACAAGTACGAATGTACTTTTTTAGATTCTGTGCTTCTTCCTCATTATCGAATATATCTAATAGAAGATATGATTCTGTACATATAGTATAAGGTGGTAAGACTTCAAGTCTTGAAACGATTCTTTTGCGTCCATTTGCATCTGTTTGTCCTGCATGTTCAGCTGAAGCTTTTGACATGATAACTTTCCACTTGTCTACTATTTCTTTGTTTTGTGGCACATCCTTCTCTTCCATGTAGGTGATTCCATCGCTGCCGAAAAGTGAACCTTAATTCCGCAACACTATAATTTAATATTTTTTATAAGCACCTGAGCAACAA
>OMDB01000320.1_pt1 | contig 27462 bp, 23 predicted proteins | sample 1645161 | NCBI WGS metagenome assembly OMDB01 (sample SAMEA103958135, study PRJEB25191) | human gut metagenome
AGATAGTTGGTCTTGAGGGTCTGGATGGGCTCGATGGCGGCAGCGCTGACCAGGTCGGTCTCCTGCGGGATGCCGGCCAGTGCCTTGAGGGCATTGATCAGGGCGCTGGCCGTCGCGCCCAGCAGGGGGCCGGTCTTGCCGGTGATCACAGTGCCGTCGCTCAGCTCAATGGCAGTTGCAGGCGCGCCGCCGGTGGCCTCGCTGCGGGCATGAGCCTGCTGCTCCACGGCACGGCTGCCCACATTCAGGCCCGCCTGATTCATCAGCAGTTCCAGCTTGTAGCGCTCGCTCTCATGCACAGTGCCGGTGATCTTCTGCTGGCACAGGCACTTGAAGTAGCGGCGCACGATCTCCTTGCGGGAGGCCTCACGGCAGACCTCATCGTCCACGATGCAGTTGCCTGCCATGTTCACACCCATGTCCGTGGGGCTCTTGTAGGGGCTCTTCCCGGCGATCAGCTCAAACATGGCGTTCACCACCGGGAAGATCTCAATGTCTCGGTTGTAGTTGACGGTGGTGACCCCATAGGCTTCCAGATGGAACGGGTCGATCATGTTCACATCGTTCAGGTCGGCGGTGGCGGCCTCGTAAGCCAGGTTGACCGGGTGCTTCAGGGGGATGTTCCAGATGGGGAAGGTCTCGAACTTGGCATAACCGGCCTTCACGCCCCGCTTGTATTCGTGGTACAGCTGGGACAGGCAGGTGGCCATCTTGCCGCTGCCGGGGCCGGGAGCCGTGATAACCACCAGCGGGCGCTGGGTCTCGATGTACTCGTTGCGGCCATAGCCCTCATCGCTCACGATGCGGGCTACGTCGTTGGGGTAGCCGGGGATCTTATAGTGCCGGAAGGTGCGGATGCCCAGGCTGTTCAGCCGCTTCTCAAAGGCTTCCACCTCGGGGGCAGCGGTGTACATAGTCACGCATACGCTGCCCACAAACAGGCCGCGCTCCTGGAATGCGTCGATGAGACGCAGAACGTCCAGATCATAAGTGATGCCATAGTCACCGCGCACCTTGCTGCTGACGATGTCCTCAGCGTTGATGACGATAACGACCTCGGCCTGATCTTTCAGCTGCAGCAGCATCTGCAGCTTGGAATCGGGCTGGAAGCCGGGCAGCACGCGGGAGGCGTGGTAGTCATCGAACAGCTTGCCGCCGAATTCCAGATACAGCTTGTTGTCGAACTGCGCGATCCGCTCCCGGATGTGCTCCGACTGCATCTGCAGGTATTTGTCGTTGTCAAATCCTTTTTTCATTCGTTGCTCCTCTTCCTGATTTCGGTTCCCATATCCTGCCCGGGCAGCGGGTTCCACAGCGGAAGTGTGCCCGGGGAATTACACAATACATAAAACAGTATATCATATCAGAAGAGCGGGTGCAATAAAAAATCAACAAAAGTCCCGCTCCTTCCAGCAGAAAGCTTTTGCCGGAAAGAGCGGGGCAGGGAGGAACAGTGCGGATTACAGGGTCAGCTGGATGCCGCTGAGGGTCACGGTATCCGGATCGGGCTCCTCATCCTTTGCTTTGGCGCGGGTCTGTTTGGGCAGAGCGTCCTCGTGGACTACTTTGCCGCATTCCAGCTCAGGGATGGCAAAGAAGGCTGCTTCCAGAGCATCAGGCAGCTCTACTTCACCGGTAACATGCAGGAATTCGATCTGAGCCAGCAGGTCTGCGCTCTCTGCGGGGATGACAGCATCACCCAGCACATAGAGACGGGTGCCATACCGGCGCAGGGAAGAGGCGGTCAGCTCCAGGTCGTCCTCCACCACGGCGGTGCCATCCGGTACGATGATCAGCTCGGTGGAATCCGGGAAGAGCGGGGCCAGAACGGGCGCAAGGCTTGCGCACAGGATGGCCTTTGGAGCGGAAAAGCTGCAGCTCTTTGCGGCCAGTGCGGCAGTGTCGAGCCTGGGGTCAACCGCCAGGAAGCGATGTTCATTCCAGTACAGGCGGCTTTGTGCCCGCAGCAGGAAGGTGTTGTCTAGCTTGATGGAGCTTCCCGGCAGGAGCACTGCATCATCGGGGTAGACCGCCAGCTTTCCGTTCAGGATGCAGCGGGCGGATACCACTGCCGAGAGGCACTGCGGGCAGTAGATCATACCGTTGACCAGAATGCAGGCGTACTTCTGTAAAACCTCCGCAGCATCCGGTGTGATCATCAGCTTGCCGTTGACCACCAGTACCTGCCCGGCGGCGGTCTGGCTGGCAGAGCTCAGCGTGACCTTGCCATTGACCACACCCACCGAGACCTCCTCCGGGACATTTTTGCAGAGCATCGAATCCAGAGAAATGTTGTGCTGGCTCAGGAGCGTCTGCACCCGGGGCGAGGTCAGCGCGATCATACAGTCCAGCTTGATCTGCTCATAGCGGTCAAGAAAATCCTCCTGCACATTGCGCAGGTCCAGGATCATAGCGTCCACATTCAGGTTCTTTTTCATCATTTAATCCTCCGTAAGTTCAGTTTTGAGGCGATGGCGTATCTGGGCAAGGCGGCTGCGGACTGTGCCGGGCGGGAGACTGAGCAGCTGACCGATCTCACTGGCATTGTAGCCCGCTGTATAGCGCAGGGTGAACAGCCGCCGCTCTTCCGGGGTGAGCAGAGCCAGCAGACTGGCGGCTTCCACTGTGCCCAGCGCGGAATCCGGTTCAGCATTGTCCTCTTCCGGGAAAAAGGCGCTGAGCAGCTGCTCCTCCTTTGCCGCCCGGCGGAGTTGGTCGCAGTAGAGATTCCGCGCTGTGGTAAACAGCCAGGCCTTGCACTGCCGTTCCGTAAAGCTGTTGATAAGGGTCCGGTTCTGCAGTGCCCGCAGAAAGACTTCCTGGGTCAGATCCTCCGCCCGGGCTTCGTCCCGGCAGAGATTGAAACAGAAGTGTTCCAGCCTGTCCCAGAAGGTCTCGTACAGCAGCTCCCACATGGGGCTTCCTCCTTTCATTGCGTCGTTCTGCCTGTAAGACGAAGGAGACCGGGGAAGTGTTGGATAGATCCGGAAAAAAATAAACCCTCAGTCTCGCTGGCGCTCGCCAGCTCCCCTACCAGGGGAGCCCTTGGCATGGCGGTAAACAGCGTGAAACTGAGGGAAACTCCTTGATTTAATGTTTTGCTTCCAGTGCTTCGAGATCTTCTTTGATCTCTTCCACATCTTCTTTCAGGAACATCAGGCAGAAGCTGACGGCCAGCAGCAGGCAGGAGAACCAGATGGCCTTTGCGCCGCAGAGATCCAGCGTCAAGCTGCCCAGGCCCGCGCCCAGCGCAAACAGGAGGATGATGCCCCAGTAATAGAAGGATTTTTTCAGGGCGGCAGGATTGCGGTTGAGCACCCAGCTGCAGAGGGAGTCCATGCCGCTGCGCATGTTGCCGATGCACATGGTGCTGGCAAAGGCATAACCGTTCACCTTGCGGAAGGTCTGCACCTGCATCGCACAGGCAAACGAGACCAGCGCATTGGCCACAAGATTCCACTCCTGCGGGAAAAAGCCCACCACGAACAGCATCACGATCTCACATAGCACCACCAGCTGCCGCCAGTGGAGCCGCTGCAGATTCTGCAGCTTCTGGTGCATCAGCTCTGCCGCGAACACGCCCAGCGCAAAGAAGCACAGGGGCACAAGATAATGCAGCACACGCCCCCACTCCCCGGCAAAGGCATGGACAGCCATCAGCACGATATTGCCGGTCTGGGCGTTGGCAAACACCTTGCCCCGGAACAGATAGGTGTATACGTCCTGCAGGCCGCCGGACAGTGAAAGGAACATTGCCGTGCAGAACGCTTCCGACATCTGGCCGCGGCGCTTTTTCTTGGAATTCATGCAAATTCCCCCTCTGATTTTTTACCTCTATACTATAGCGCGGGTTGACGGATTTGTCAAAAACAAAAGGTGGTTTTTGGCGGTTTTGACTATGTAAAACGAATATGCCTGCCATGTATTTTGCAATTGCATCCGGGTTGTGCTACAATAAGACCATTCATACAGAAAAAGGAGAATCCCCCCATGCCCAATATCATCGAGATCACGGATTTTCACGCGCCGGAGCTGGACCCCTACGCCCGCCTGACGCAGAACCAGCTGCGCAGTCGGCTGGAACCCGAAAAAGGCATCTTCATTGCCGAGAGCCCCAAGGTGATCTCCCGGGCACTGGATGCAGGCTTTGTGCCGGTCTCCCTGCTGATGGAGCGCAGGCAGATCACCGGCCCAGCGGCGGAGATCCTGACCCGCTGCGGGGATGCACCCATTTATACTGCTGACCGGGAGCTGCTGGCTGCACTGACAGGCTACGAGCTGACCCGGGGCGTGCTCTGCGCCTTTCAACGTCCGAAGCCCCGCACCGTGGAGGAGCTCTGCCGGAACGCCCGGCGGGTGGCCGTGCTGGAGGGCATTGTGGATTCCACCAACGTGGGTGCCATCTTCCGCAGCGCGGCAGCGCTGAACATGGACGCTGTTCTTATCAACCCCTCCTGCTGTGACCCGCTCTGCCGCCGGGCCGTGCGCGTGAGTATGGGCACGGTATTTCAGGTGCCCTGGGCGCAGATCGGCGAAACGCCTGCTGATTGGCCCGAAAAGGGGCTTGCTCAGCTGAATACCCTGGGCTTCAAGACGGCTGCCATGGCCTTGAGTGACCGTTCGGTCAGCATCGATGACGAGGCTCTTGCCCAGGAACCGAAGCTTGCCATTGTGCTGGGCACGGAGGGAGACGGCCTTTCCCATACTACCATCGCTTCCTGCGATTACACGGTCAAGATCCCCATGTCCCACGGGGTCGATTCCCTGAACGTTGCCGCCGCCAGCGCCGTGGCGTTCTGGCAGCTGGGCAAACAGTAATTCATAAGCCATACAGCAAAAACTCCCGCCCGGAGCGCATCCGGGCGGGAGTTTTGCTATGCCTTAGAAGGATTCAAAGGAGAAATTACTTTTTCATGTAGATGTGGTGAGGCAGACCTGCAATGTACAGCGGAGTCAGCTCAGCCTGGATCAGCGGGCGGGCATACTCGAGGAATTCCTCGGTCATCTGGGTGTGATTCTCGTTCATCCAGCTCAGGGGAACCTTCTTCTCGAGGTTTGCAACTTCACTGATAGGGTGCAGCTCGGTGATGTACTGATAGGGGCTGTTGGAGATGCGCTTCAGGGCGACCATCTGACCGGTGACACCCTCAAAGGCAGCCTTGGCAGCAGCGCCGCCCACCTGGTAAGCCTCGGTGATATCGGTGCGGCTGGTCAGGTGACCAGCGCAGCGCTGCAGGGTAGACAGCTCGATACAGCGGGTCTTGGTATCCAGATTGCGGGCGACCACATTCGCCAGATAGCGTGCGGTACCAGTCAGTGCCTTGTGGCCGAAAGCGTCCACTGCGTGCACATCGTCGGCCAGCTCACAGACGTAACGACCGTCCTCGAGCTTGACACCCTCGGAAACAGCGATCACGATGCTGGGCTTCTTCTCCTGCATGACGCGGACCTTCTCAATGAAGTGCTCCACGTTGAAGGGGACTTCGGGCAGGCAGATCATATCCACGCCCTCGCAGTCATCGCTCTTGGCCAGAGAGGCAGCAGCGGTCAGCCAGCCGGCGTTGCGGCCCATGATCTCGACCACGGTGACATAATTGGTGCCGTAAACGGTGGCATCGCGGATGATCTCCTTCATCACCACACCGATGTACTTTGCCGCAGAGCCGTAGCCGGGGGTGTGGTCGGTCACCATCAGGTCGTTATCGATGGTCTTGGGAACGCCCATGAAGCGGATGTCGCTCTGGATGCGGTTGCCGTATTCAGCCAGCTTGCCGATGGTATCCATGGAGTCGTTGCCGCCAATGTAGAAGAAGTAGCCAATGTTCAGCTTTTCCAGGATGGCGAACAGCTTCTTGTAAACGGTCTCGTCATCGTGCCAATCGGGCAGCTTATAGCGGCAGCTGCCCAGGAAGCTGGACGGGGTGCGCTTGAGCAGCTCGATATCCAGGTCATCGGTCAGCACGGTGGAAAGATCCACCACGCGCTCCTCCAGCAGACCGGCAACGCCGTTGCACATGCCGTAAACGATCTCAGCGCCGCGGCTCTTGCAGCTCTCGAATACGCCTGCCAGACTTGCATTGATGACGGAGGTAGGGCCGCCAGACTGACCAACGATTGCATTTTTACCCATGATGAGTTCTCCTTTTCTTCTGTTTCGGCTTTTATATTATCGTGCAGGAGCACGAAAACAGACCACGAGGGGGGAGGAAACGCGCAAATGAAACTTACAGGCAGATATGGCGCGGGGTACCGTTGACATAGACCGGTGTCACTTCGTCCAGGATGAGCGGACGGGCATACTCCTCAAATGCCGCCGTCACCTGCATTCCGTCCGGGGTGATCCAGTCCAGCGGCACCTTTTTCTCCAGGTTTGCCACCTGCTGGACATCCACCGACTCGGTGATGCACTGGTAGGGGTAATCGGAAATGCGCTTGAGCGAGATCATCCGCCCGGTCTCGCCCGCAAAGGCAGCGGAAGCAGCAGCGCCGCCCACGGCATAGGCCTCGTTCACATCGGTGCGGCTGGCCAGATGGCTGGCGCAGCGCTGCAGAGTCGAAAACTCGATGGCACGGCTCTTGCAGTTCAGATTGTCGTGGATGAGGTCAGAAAGATACCGGCTGGTGCCGCTGAGGATGGCCTTGTGGCCAAAGGCATCCAGCTGCCCGGCGGTGGAGACCAGATCGCACAGATAGGTGCCGTCGGCTGTCTTAACGCCCTCGCTGGCTGCAATGATGACATTTGGTTTGACCCGCTGCAGCTCGTCCACCCGGGTCAGGAACCTGTCCGGGTCAAAGGGAACTTCGGGCAGCAGAATGAGGTCGGGGCCTTCGCAGTCATCGCCGCCGGCCAGACAGGCCGCACCGGCCAGCCAGCCCGCGTGGCGGCCCATGATCTCGGCCACCGTCACGCTGCGGATGTTGTAAACGGAGGAGTCACGGATGACCTCCTTCAGGATGGTGGCAATGTACTTGGCGGCAGAGCCGTAGCCGGGGGTGTGGTCGGTCAGGCAGAGATCGTTGTCGATGGTCTTGGGCACACCGATGAACCGGACGCTGCTGCCCACCTGGGCACCGTAACGGGAGAGTTTTGCAATGGTGTCCATCGAGTCGTTGCCGCCGATGTAGAACAGAGCACAGATATCGTACTTGTCAAACAGGGTGAACAGCTTGATGAACGGGGTAGAGTCCACGTCCGGGTCCGGCAGCTTGTAGCGGCAGCTGCCCAGATAGCTGGACGGGGTGCGCTTGAGCAGTTCGATGCTCATGCGGTCATCCAGCAGAACGTTCAGTTCCAGCATCTCTTCCTTTAAAAGGCCCTCGATGCCGTACTTCATTCCGTAGACCTTATCGGCCCCCAGACTGCAGGCAGCTTTGTATACGCCTGCCAGGCTGGAATTGATAACGGCGGTAGGGCCGCCGCTCTGGCCGATGATGACATTTTTTGACATACGTCCTCCTTATCCAAAAGAACAACATTTCACGTCCTGCAAAGCGCGGCAAGTCCTTCTGTGTCCTCCCAGAGCCCTGCACTGCCCGGGGAAGGAGATTGCGGATGCGCGCCGCAAGTCGTACAAAAAGAATGCAGGATGTGCATCTGATTCAATGAAAACTGTGCAATTCCTGCAACAATACTATTGTAAACTATTTCTCTGTTGTATGCAAGACCTGATTGGTTGCACGGGCAAAAAAATTATGATACAATATTTGGCGTATCCTACAAAAACACAGGGTCGGTCGGAGTGCAGAATGCAAACTTTGCAATTTTTCGGGGATACTGACCGTAATGATAGAGAAAAGAAAACAGGGAAAGGCGGGAAAGAGAATGGGGATCTCACACGAATATCATTCCACCCATGGCCGGAGACGGCGCAGCAAGGCAGGCACCGGCCTGCGGCTGGCGGGGGTCATTGCAGCAATCCTGCTGCTGTCGCTGGCCATCACGGCCATTCTGGAAAATGGCGAAAAGCAGAGCGAGGCTGTCCAGCAAAGCCCGGCGGCGGGCACAGCGGCCAATATCCTGGCTCCGCTGCCCATGCAGGGAGATACGGGAGCCTCTGCGGCAGACAGCGCCGGCGGTACGGCAGGGGAAGGCAGTGGAGCCGACGATGCGGCGGCTGTCACGCTGGAACAGTTCGGCCCCGCCCGGCAGGCAGCGGGGGCCTATCAGGTCAAGGCGTATGACAGCAGCGTGATCCGTCAGCCCAGCTGTGGGCAGGTGGATCTGAGTTACTTTTCGGATGCGGCCCTGCTGGGCGACAGCCTGACCGTGGGCTTTTCCGATTACAGCATCAACCTGGGCGGGGCGCTCATCTGCGGCTATACCGGTGTGGGCCCCGATGCCATCGTGAACCGCAGCGCGGTCAAGAGCAGCGTGCGCGGCTCAGAGGTGGCAATGGATGTGCTGACAGCGGCCCAGCCGAAAAAGCTCTATATCCTGCTGGGCACCAACACGCTGACCACGCTGGGGGCAGCAGACCGCTTTCTGGCCTACTATGGCCAGATGCTGGATCAGCTCAGGCAGGCCCTGCCCGGCTGCGTCATCTATGTCCAGTCCATCCCGCCGGTGCGGCCCCAAGCCGCTGCGGAAAAGCCCGGTCTTGCCTCCGATGTCCTGCGCTCGGTGAACGAGCAGCTGGCAAAGCTGGCTGCAGACAAGGGCTGTGTCTACCTTGACCTGTGGGAGACCTTTGCCGATGAGAACGGGAATCTGAAAGAGATGCTGGCGGCTCCGGATGGAGTCCACTTCTCGGCCGGAAACGGCTATGGTGCCTGGGTCACCTACCTGCGCAACCACGCAAAGTATTCGGCTTCCAACTCCTGGACTATGGGCAGCGCATACAGCGCTGAATAAAGAGCGAAACGCAAAAACGGCATCGCAGACCGATTGGTTTGCGATGCCGTTTTTTATGTTGATCGGGAAGGGAAGCAGCTTACTTCAGCTTGCTCTTTGCCTTCATGCGCTGGTCGTGGTTCAGGATCTGCTTGCGGATGCGCAGATTCTCAGGGGTGACCTCCAGCAGCTCATCCTGTGCCAGGAACTCCAAGCAGCCCTCCAGGCTCAGCTTGCTGACGGGGATCAGGCGCAGAGCGTCATCGGAACCGGAAGCACGGGTATTGGTCAGGTGCTTGGTCTTGCAGACGTTCACATCCACATCTTCGCCGGAAGCGGTGTAGCCGATGACCATGCCCTCGTAGACCTTTTCGCCAGCGCCCACCAGCAGGGTGCCGCGCTGCTGCGCGTTGTACAGGCCGTAGGTAACGGCTTCGCCGGTTTCAAAGCTGACCAGAGAACCGGTGGAACGGTTGGCGATCATACCGGCCCAGACATCGTAGCCATCAAAGATCTGGTTGAGGATGCCTTCGCCGTGGGTATCGGTCAGGAACTGGTTGCGGTAGCCGAACAGGCCGCGGCTGGGCATCCGGAACTCCAGACGGACACGGTCGGTGCCCAGAGACTCCATCTGCTGCAGGATGGCCTTGCGCTGGCCCAGACCGGTCATGACAGCACCCTGATACTGGCTGGGAACATCGATGACGACGTGCTCCATAGGCTCGTAGGTCTTGCCGTCGATGACCTTGGTCAGAACGTGCGGGGGAGAGACCTGCAGCTCGTAGCCTTCACGGCGCATGGTCTCGATCAGGATGGACAGGTGCATCTCACCACGGCCCATGACACGGAAGGAATCGGTGGTGGCGGAGTCCTCCACCTTCAGGGCCACGTCCTTCAGCAGTTCCTTCTGCAGACGGTCGCGGATCTGACGGCTGGTGACGAACTTGCCCTCACGGCCGGCCAGCGGGCTGTCGTTGACCGAGAAGGTCATCTCCACGGTGGGGTCGTTGATCTTGACGAAGGGCAGCGGCTCCACGTTGGAGGGGCTGCACAGGGTGTTGCCGATGGTCACGTCCGGCAGACCGGAGAATGCCACGATATCACCTGCGGTGATGTTGTCGCACGGCTGACGGCCGTTGGCCTGGAAGTCGTACAGCTTGGTCAGACGGCCGCGCATCTTCAGGTCGGGGTTGTGCCAGTCGCACACGACCACTTCCTCACCCACCTTGGCAACGCCGTTCTGGATGCGGCCGATGCCGATGCGGCCCACGAACTCGTTGTAGTCCACAGAGGAGACCAGCATCTGGAAGGGAGCCTCAGGGTCGCCCTCGGGCGGCTTGATGGTGCTCAGCAGGGTGTCGAACAGGGGGATCAGGTCGGTGCCCGGCACATCCGGGTCCAGGCTGGCGGTGCCGTCACGGCCGCAGCAGAACAGGATGGGGCAGTCCAGCTGTTCGTCGGTAGCGCCCAGGTCCATCAGCAGGTACAGCACCTCGTCGATGACTTCCTTGATGCGGGCATCGGGACGGTCGATCTTGTTGATAGCCACCACCAAGCTCAGGTTCTGCTGCAGAGCCTTCTGCAGCACAAAGCGGGTCTGGGGCATGCAGCCCTCGGCGGCGTCCACCAGCAGCAGAACGCCGTTGACCATCTTCAGAACGCGCTCGACCTCGCCGCCGAAGTCAGCGTGGCCCGGAGTATCGACGATGTTGATCTTGACACCCTTATAGGTGCAGGAGCAGTTCTTGGCCAGAATGGTAATGCCGCGCTCACGCTCGATATCACCGCTGTCCATGACACGCTCTGCCACGACCTGATTGTCGCGGAATGCGCCGCTCTGACGCAGCATGGCGTCCACCAGCGTGGTCTTGCCGTGGTCAACGTGAGCGATAATGGCGACGTTGCGCAAATCGTTACGAACCATAAATAACTACCTCTCTATTTTGAATCTCTGTAGAAGTTACGTCATACGAATAAAGTTTATCTCAGTTGGGGGTGGTTTGTCAAGATTGTATAAAAACTTTTTCAAAATTTCAGCGCTTTGCCCGATAACTCTTTATACGATTTGGGCAGATGGACGCGGCGAGTTATGCTATACTAAGGGTGCAAAACCGAACTGGGAGGTGTATCTATGAAGCTCACATTTTTGGGAGCCAACCACGAGGTCACGGGCAGCTGCACCCTGCTGGAAGCAGCTGGGCAGCGCTACCTCATCGACTGCGGTATGGAGCAGGGGAAGGATGTTTACGAGAACCAGCCCTTTCCTGTGGCACCGGGTGAAATTGACGGCGTGCTGGTGACCCATGCGCATATCGACCATACAGGCCAGCTGCCGCTGCTGGTGCGCAACGGCTTCCGGGGCAGGATCTATGCCACCAAGCCCACGACCCAGCTGTGCAGCATCATGCTGCGGGACTCTGCCCATATTCAGGAGTTTGAAGCTGAGTGGAAGAACCGCAAGGCGAAGCGTGCCGGTGCCGAGCCGGTGGAGCCGATGTACACCGTGCAGGATGCCGAGGCGGCCATGCAGCTGTTCCGGGGCATGGAGTATAACACTAAGATCGAGCTGGCCCCGGGCCTTGTGATCCGCTTCATCGATGTGGGCCATCTGCTGGGTTCTTCCAGCATCGAGATCTGGGTCACTGAGAGCGGCACCACCACCAAGCTGGTCTTTTCCGGGGACATCGGCAACCAGCATCAGCCCATCATCAAGGACCCGACAACGATCCGGGACGCGGACTATGTGTTTATGGAGTCTACGTACGGCGACCGCAGCCACGGTCCCCGGCCGGACTATGTGGGGGAGCTGAGCAGGATCCTGCAGCGCACCTTTGACCGGGGCGGCAATGTGGTCATCCCCAGCTTTGCGGTGGGCCGTACCCAGGAGCTGCTCTACTTTATCCGGGAGATCAAAAAAGAGGGTCTGGTCACCGGCCACGGCAATTTCCCGGTCTACATCGACAGCCCCCTTGCCATTGAGGCGACCCGCATCTTCAAAGATACCGACCCCGACTGCTTTGACGAGGATACCCGGGCGCTGCTGGCCCAGGGCATCGACCCCATCCAGTTCCCGGGGCTGCAGGTCAGCGTGACCAGCGATGAGTCCCGGATGATCAACGCCGACCGGGTGCCCAAGGTCATCATCTCGGCCAGCGGCATGTGCGAGGCAGGCCGCATCCGCCACCACCTCAAGCACAATCTGTGGCGGCCGGAGTGCACGATCCTTTTTGTGGGCTATCAGGCCGTGGGAACGCTGGGCCGCACCCTGATCGATGGTGCCGTCAATGTGAAGCTGTTCGGTGAGACCATCGACGTGCAGGCAGAGATCTGTCAGCTGACGGGCCTTTCTGGCCATGCCGACCGCGAGGGCCTGCTGGCCTGGGTGAACGCGTTCAGCCCCAAGCCCAAGCGGGTGTTCATCATCCATGGCGAGGACGAGGTGGAGAACATCTTTGCCCAGACCCTGACCGAGCAGGGCTTTACCGCCTGTGCGCCATATAATGGGGAGCAGTGGGCCATTGGGGCCGAGGGTGCGGTCTGCCTGCAGGAAGGCTCCCGTGTCCGGCTGGAGCACAAGCCCAGTGAGGGCGCGTCCCGCGCCGCAACGGTGTTCCAGCGGCTGGTCAGCGCCGGCAAGCGGCTGCTCCGCGTCATCGAGCACAACGAGGGCGGGGCCAACAAGGATCTTGCCAAGTTTGCCGACCAGATCAACGCCCTGTGCGACAAGTGGGACAGATAACCTTAGAACCAGAAAAAACAGCACGCCGTTCGGTTTCGGCGTGCTGTTTTTGGTTAAAAGGGAAAAGGCTCTGCCGGGAGAAACGGCAGAGCCTTTTCGGGGTATGGAGAAAAGTGTGTGGGAGAAGAGCATGGAGGGCGCTACTGGTCGTCAGAGAGGCTTTGGGAGGAAGCCTTGTCTGCAGCATCCGGGGAGAAGGGGCGGTGCAATGTTTTGTACCGCCTGTACCGGATGCCGAGCAACGTGAATACAACGCCGGTGACAAAGGAGCCGACGCTGACCACGATATAAGCATCAGCGCCGCTGTGCAGCAGCACCGAGCCGTACCCGGCCAGAACGATGGAAAGACCCGGAACATGCTCCTGATACAGCAGGGACGCAATGCCGACTGTCAAAAACAGACAAACTGCGGAGAGAGCGCAGTTGATTCGATGTGCCCGCCTTTGACGAAGCCTGCGTGTGCGGCGGCGAATTTCCTCCATACGAACACTCGCCTTCTGGGTCATGGACAGTCCCTCCTTTTGAGAGATCATCAGAGCGGCTGCTTTCCGTCCTCTCTATCTCCTATAATACAGTTCGCGCCGATTCCTTTCACCCAAATTTGAAAAAAGTTCAAAAAAATTTCCCGCTCCGGAAAAGAGCGGGAAACGGTCAGTGAAAAACTGTGTGCCTGCCCCTGTGGAGCAGCCTTGCCGCAAACAGGGTGACGATGATGGCAGAGGGAAAGAAGTACCCGACCATCTGCCAGAAGCCGTCGGCGGTGATCAGCAGATTATAGATGCCGTGCAGCACCATGCAGACCCCCAGAATCCCCACCGTGCCGGTGCAGGTGAGCCACGGACGGCGGAACACATAGGCCAGTGCCAGACCGGTCAGGATGCCGCAGACCAGATGCAGGGCCCCGGCGGACATGCCGCGGATGAGCAGGAAAACAAAACTTCCTGCACCGTTTTCGGTCAGGTAGCAGACGTTTTCAAAGGTAGCAAAGCCCACTGCAATGCCAATGGCCGCAGGAGTCAGCTTGTGGGAATCCGGCTCAAAGATCAAAAAGTAGAGCAGCAGAGGCAGCAGCTTCAGGATTTCCTCGCAGACAGGCGCGATCTCAATGGCGGTGGTCACGGCACTGCACTGGTGCCGCCCCATGAAAAAGCTGCTGACATAAGCCGAAAGCAGGCAGGTGGCCATGCCCAGCACCACGAACAGGGTAAAGCGCCGGGGGCTGCCCGATGTGAACAGCAGGGAGAGCAGCATGGGAAGCGCCAGGCACAAAAAGATGTTTTCAATGTAGGTCATGGGGCTCCTCCTGCAGGATATGGGGCAGGAAGCTGACCAGCGTGAGAGTCAACAGGATGTCCACAGCATAGTAAAGGTTGAACCGGGTGTAATCACGGATGAACTCGGAGGCAACGAACAGAAGGATCTGCAACAGCATTTCAAACAAAAGTGCGATCTCATAAGGCCGGAGCCGTTTTTCCTTTTGCAGGGCCGAAAAACAGAGATAGGCCAGCGCGCCAAAGGTGAGCGCCAGCGCACCAGACATCAGCGGCGAAGGGCCAAACACCTGCACCCGCATGACAACTCCGGCAATGACCACCCCGGCCGCCAGCGCAAAAGGCGAGAACGGCGGACGCAGGCCCTCCCAATAGAGGATCTCCAGCGAGAGAAAAAAGAAATACGAGGCCATCCAGGAGCATTCGGCTACATAAAACACCTGCGGCCCATGGCCCAGAATGATCAGATGGAGCAGGTAGTACAAAGTGCCCATCATAAAGCTGGCGTAACCGAACGCCAGGATCAGGCAGGAGCGGCTGCTGCGCCGGAAGGCGAGGAGAAAGGCGAGGAGCGCCGTCGCAGCCAGCACGATCACCTGAAAGGTGTTGTCAATGATCTCAAAGCTCATCGTCGTCCCTCGTGTGCTTCTTTTCACTGCTGCGGCGCAGGCGGTAGAGCAGGATGGTCACGCAGGAGCCCAGCAGGAACGAGAGTACGCCCACCAGGATATAACCGTCGGCTCCGCGCTCACTCAGCATCCCGGCGGTGCCGACGGGGGAAACATGCAGCGCGACCGATGTGCCTGCCCAGCCGGGCATGGCAAGGCCCAGGCAGACCACCAGCACAAGACAGGCCGCCATACAGCCTGCATCGATCAGCAGCATCTGCCGTGCGTGCGCCTGACGCTGCAGCTGGGCCGTGCGCTGGCGGATCAGCGCCATCCGTTCGGCATCAGTTTTCATACTGATATCCCTCCTGTTCCAAAAGTTGTTTCAGCTGCTGCTTGCCCCGGTACACAAGGTTCGTTACCTGCTGCTCGGTGCGTCCCAGCACCTGTGCGGCCTGCCGGTAGCTCAGTTCTTCAAAATAGACCAGAAAAAGTGTCTCCCGGTATTCCTTTTTGAGCTTGCCCAGTGCGGCGTACAGCTGCTGGTGCTGTTCGTTCTGGAGCGATCCAGTCTCGGCCAGTGCCTCGTCCGGCAGTTCAAAAGGCAGTTCCTCCAGCGGCAGAAAAAACCGCCGCCGGGTCTTGCAGCGCAATGCGAGATTGCGCCCGGTTTTATAGAGGTAAGCCTTGAAGCAGCCATCCTGAATGGGCCGCTCTCTTGCAAAAATATGGGCAAAGGCTTCGATCATCAGATCCTCTGCCTCGTGGATATCGCCCAGCACGCCGTTGATGTAAAGGGTCAGCGCGTCGCCATACCGCTCCACCAACAGCTGAGCGGCAGCTTCGTCTCCGGCCAGATACTTCGGTAGGCTGTTTCGTCTGAGACCATCCGGTTGTTCCTTTCCGTGTTGTACACATTTCATCTTGTCTATTTTATATAAGATGAAAGAAATTTGCAAGGGAAAATACGAAAAAACACTCCATTCTCTTCCAATTTGTGATATAATAAACTGATTCCGCCTGTTTTTCGTGCAGAAGGCGGGCGGCTGAAATTATTGGAGGGGACAAATTTATTATGGAACGTGAAACGCTGAAATCGCGGCTGGGCTTCATCCTGCTGTCGGCAGGCTGTGCCATCGGCATTGGCAACGTGTGGAAATTTCCTTATATGGCAGGTCAGGGCGGCGGAGGAGCCTTTGTACTGTTTTACCTGCTGTTCCTGGTCATTCTGGGTCTGCCCATTATGACCATGGAATTTGCTGTGGGCCGTGCCAGCCGCAAAAGCCCGGTGCGGGCCTATCAGGTGCTGGAAAAGCCGGGCCAGAAGTGGCATATCCACGGCTATTTTACCCTGATCGGCTGTTACCTGCTGATGATGTTCTACACCACCGTTGCAGGCTGGATGCTGCACTATTTCTATATGACCGCCGCCGGAAAGCTCTCCGGCTTGAACGCAGACGAGGTGGCGGGCAAGTTCACCGAGATGCTGGCAAGTCCCGGCATTATGACCTTCTGGATGGTGTTCGTGGTCGTTCTGAGCATTCTGGTCTGCGCTAAGGGCCTGCAGAATGGTCTGGAGCGTGTGACCAAGGGCATGATGATCGCCCTGCTCCTCATCATGGTCATTCTGGCCGTGAACAGCCTCTTCATGGACGGCGCAAAGGAGGGCCTTTCCTTCTTCCTGGTGCCTGACTTTGGCCGTATGAAGGAGGTTGGCATCGTCAACACCCTGGTGGGTGCGATGAATCAGGCCTTCTTTACCCTGAGCCTGGGCATCGGTGCTATGTCTATTTTTGGCAGCTACATCGGCAAGGAACACTCCCTGCTGGGCGAGAGCGTCCGTGTGGTGGTGCTGGATACCTTTGTGGCCATCACGGCCGGTCTCATCATCTTCCCGGCCTGCTTCACCTTTGGTGTGGATCAGACCGCAGGTCCCAGCCTGATTTTCATCACCCTGCCCAATATTTTTGCCAACATGGCGCTGGGCAGGTTGTGGGGCAGCCTGTTCTTCCTGTTCATGGCATTTGCGGCCCTGTCCACCGTGCTGGCGGTGTTCGAGAACATCATCTGCTGCGGCATGGAGCTGACCGGCTGCACCCGTAAAAAGTCCAGTCTGGTCAACCTGTTCCTCATCATCCTGCTGTCCATGCCCTGCGTGCTGGGGTATAACTTCTGGGCCTGGGATGGCTTTGCCGTGTTTGGCGGTGCAGTGCTGGACTTCGAGGATTTCCTTGTCAGCAACCTGTTCCTGCCGCTGGGCAGCCTGGTCTACCTGCTGTTCTGCGTTTCCCGCTATGGCTGGGGCTGGGACAACTATAAGAAGGAAGTCAACACCGGCGAGGGGCTGAAGATCCACGATTGGATGCGCGGTTACCTGACCTACGGTCTGCCCGTGATCGTGCTGTTCATCTTCGCCTTTGGCATCTACGACAAGTTCTTTGCATAAGGAAATAAACTCTCTCAGTCTCGCATTCGCTCGCCAGCTCCCCAAGGAGGGCAACGCATCTGATGGGAAAGCAACTTGCACAGCCTGAAGTCAGAGCAGTAATTGCCTCGCCCTTTGGGAGAGGCGGCAGTGCGAAGCACTGACGGAGAGGGCGTTTTGTTGGAGGACACAATGCACATTTTGATCTGTGATGATGATGCGGTATTTGCTGCCCGCGTGGAAACGCTCGTCCGGGATTTTTTTGCGCTGCGGGGCCTGCAGGTGGAATGCACCGTCTGCCACAGCGGGGAAGAGACACTGGCCCGGCGGGACCTTGATCTGTATCAGGTGGCGCTGCTGGATGTGGATCTGGACACCATGAACGGCATCTCACTGGGAAAGCAGCTGCGCCAGTGCAGCCCGGAGATCTGCTTGGTGTATGTGTCGGCCTATCTGGAATTTGCCCCGGAGGGCTACACCGTGAATGCGTTCCGCTATATCCTCAAGCGCGACCTGGACTGCCAGCTGCCCCGCTGTCTGGATGCCATTCTGCACGAGCAGGATCACCGGGCTCCCAAGACCTTGACCATCCGGCAGAACCGCACCGAGACTGAGCTGCCCTACGACAGCATCTACTACCTCGAAAGCGACCTGCGCAAGATCAACGTTTACGGAGATGTGGCTCATCAGCCCCTGTGCTCCTACTATGGCAAGCTGAACGAGCTGCCGCAGGCCCTGTTTGAGAACGGCTTTCTGCGGGTGGGGCGGAGCGCGGTGGTCAATATGAAGTACATCCGGCAGATCAGCAGCTATATGGTCACCCTGCGCAATGGGGTCAAGCTGGGCGTGAGCCGGAACGGCTATGCTGAGATCCGCAGCACCTATCTGGAATGGAAGGGGCAGTTTGGGGATGACTAAGGAAATGCTCTGGCTTCTGATGGGGCATCTGGTCTGCATTGGCCAGTGGGCGGCCTTTATCATGGTGGACCATGCATTTCTGGGCCGCGGCAGGAGATTCCGCTTCCCCTGCCTGTGGGCAGCCCTGCTGGCAGCAGTATTTCTGGCGGCTTCGATCCGGCATGACATTGGTTTTTTCAATATCGGATCTGTGATATTGAACGTCATCTACCTGTTGGTCACGGTGCTCTTTTTCGGCGGAAGCTGGAACCAGAAGCTCTCGGCCTGCCTTGTCAACGGCATTATGTGCCTGCTGACGGAAAATACAGTCAGCTACACCTTTGCCTGGTGTAAGCACATTCCCGTCCGGGAGGTCTGGCGCTACCGCAGCTGTCTGTTCCTGCTGGTAGCTGCTGTTGTGGGGGCTGGCCTGCTTGCAGCCTACATTATCCGGCGCTGGCGGCGGGAGCAGGCGTTGACCCCGCTGCAGATGTTGGTCATGTCCTTCTTTCCTGGCATCGTTGTGGTGCTGAACATCGTGCTGATGGTATCCGGCGGCAGTGAAGTGCCCAGCATGATGAACATGATGTTGACCTTTGGTCTGACCATAGCAGTGCTGATCCATCTGGGGATCGTGCAGATGGTCAACGACCAGATGCTGCTGCAGCAGACACTGATGGTGGAGGCTGTGCGCCAGAAGAAGAGCGCAGAAGCTCTTCTGGAATCCTACAAGACTCAGCGGCGGCTGACCCATGAGTTCACCAACCACACCGATGCACTGGCTCTGCTGCTTCAGCAGGGCGATTACGAGGGCGCAAAGGCCTACCTTTCCACGCTCACAAAGACCATTGCGGCGAATACCACCATTATGAACACCCACAACCCTTTATTGGATGCCCTGCTCAGCAAAAAGTACGAGGAAGCCAGCCGAAAAGGGGTCATGGTCTATTTTGATCTGCCCGATCTGCGGGATATGCCCATGGGCCAGACGGATCTTGTGATCGTGCTCTCCAATCTGCTCAACAATGCCATTGAGGCCGCCGCGCAGGCTGATCCGCCGGAGGTCTATGTGCGGATGCGGAAGAGCGAGGACGAGGTGGTGCTCTCTGTCCGCAACCGGGTGGAGAAGGACCTGAACTTCGTGGACGGTCAGCTGCCCCGCATCTCTCAGAAAGGGGCGGGCCACGGCTTCGGGCTGTGGAACGTGCGGGATGTGCTGAAAAAATACGGCGGCGAATATACCATCAGCTGCCGGGGGTGCTGGTTCCGCTTTACCTGCACCATCCCGCTCCGCAAGTTATGACATGAAACCCTGCAGAATATGACATTTGGGGTGAAAGTTTCATCGGAATCTGCTACAATGAAACCAAGTTAAAGGCAGGAGCGCCTCCCCGCTGTATGGTTTGCGGCCGACAGAGGAAGGAACATCCGGGAACGCAGGCGTGTGTGCGTGGGCCGGAACGTCTTTACGAATAAAAAGTCTGACGAAGCTCTGAATGGCGATCTTGGGGGATTGCTGCAGATAGAGACCTTCTGAATGCACTGCACCTGCACGGCATCGTATGTGGGAATGGGATGTCGGGCGGTGCTGCCGGAGGGAGCTTTGTCGGGCTTTTTTGTTTGAAATCGGGCCGGAAGGAGGACGGTGTGGAGCATGGCTGCACCTGCACGGAAGCGGGCATCCTGCTGGATATCTTCACTCCGATGCGGGAGGATTTCGTGTAACAAACAAAAAAAGGCAGTGCGCCGCGTGGGACGCACTGCCTTTTGCTTTTGTACCGATTATTCCGGCTTCACCTGCAGCTCCTGCTCACAGTAGATGCAGCGGTATTTGCCGTTGGAGCTCATCTCAAAGATCTGGTCGCATTCCTCTTCAATGGAGGAGATGCAGCGGGGATTGCGGCACCGCACAATGTTCACCAGACGCTTGGGGGGCTTCGGCTTTTCCTTGCGCACAGCCTTGCCGTTTTCGATCACGGTCACGCTGATGTCAGGGTCAAGGTAGGCCAGCACGTCCAGGTTCAGCCAGGAGGCATCCCCCTCGACCTTGATGATGTCCTTGCGGCCGCAGTCGGCCTTGTGGGAGCGCGCATTCTGGATCAGTGCCACGTTGGCGGTCTTGTTGCCGGTGATGCCCAGCAGCTCCATCAGGCCCACAGCGGTGCCTGCCTTGATGTGGTCGATCACAATGCCGTTCTGGATCTCGTCAATATTCAGCATATCAGTTGCCCTCCTTCGGTGCCTTGGGGTCGGCAAGACCCAGCAGCGTCATGATCAGTGCCATGCGGATGTATACGCCGTTCTGCACCTGCTCAAAGTAGGCAGCACGGGGGTCGTTGTCCACATCCAGTGCGATCTCGTTCACGCGGGGCAGGGGATGCAGCACTGCCATTTCAGGCTTGGCAAGGGCCATCTTTTCGCTGGTCAGAATGTAGCTGTTCTTCAGGCGGATGTAATCCTCCTCGTTGAAGAAACGCTCCTTCTGCACACGGGTCATGTACAGGATATCCAGCTCGGGCATGGATTCCTCCAGGCTCCGGGTCTCACGGTACTCGATGCCGTTGGCTTCCAGCACGTCCTTGATGATGTAGTCGGGCACCCGCAGCTCCTCGGGGCTGATGAGTACAAAGCGGATGTTCTTGCAGCGTGCCATGGTCTTGATGAGAGAATGGACGGTGCGGCCGAACTTCAGATCGCCGCACAGGCCGATGGTCAGGTTATCCAGCCGACCCATCCGGGTGCGGATGGTCATCAGATCGGTCATGGTCTGGGTGGGGTGCTGGTGGCCGCCGTCACCGGCATTGATGACCGGGATGCGGGAGTAGCGGGAAGCGCGGAACGGCGCACCCTCTTTGGGATGGCGCATTGCCACGATATCAGCATAGCAGGAGACCACACGGATGGTGTCTGCAACGCTTTCTCCCTTGGAAGCGCTGGAGACGGTCTCGCTCGGGAAGCCCAGCACATGGCCGCCCAGGTTCAGCATGGCCGCCTCAAAGGAAAGGCGGGTGCGGGTAGACGGCTCATAGAACAAGGTGGCGAGCTTTTTGTGAGCCGCAACGTCCTGGTAAGCGGCAGGGTCGGAGCGGATGCGGTCGGCCAGATTCAGCAGAGAGGTGATCTCCTCCTGGCTGAAATCCAAGGGATCGATGAGATGGCGCATGAATTTTACCTCCGTCAAAGTAATTTTCGTAGAATGGAAAAATCGAAGAAATTTGTGTAATAACTCAGTGAGCGCATGACCGGGTGGCACAGACGGTTGAAGCAGATCTCATCCAGCAGCAGCATGGCCTCGCCGGGGGCAAGACGCATGGCAGCCCGGATGGCCTCGTCGCCGCAGCTGGCCTTAAGGTGGGCCACATTCGAAGAGATCTGCTGGTTGCATTCCTGCTCCAGGATATCGAACACGCCGCCGCTCAGGTCGATGCGGGTGTAGTCCCGGCTGCCAAAGAGGGCGCGGGGCAGATAATCGATGGAGTAGATGACCGGGGTGGTGTCGGCCAGGATGCGTTTCTTGATGCAGATGACCTCATCCCCCGGTGCAATGGCAAGATCCCGGGCAAGCTCGGCCCCGGCGCGGATGGGATAGATCTGGATGCCATCGGCGTGGGGGTAGCTGCCAAAGCTGCGGATCAGCGGGTAATATTCCAGCTTCTGGTCAAGGCGGCTGCGCAGGCCGAGCACGGTGCGGTTGACCACTGTGCCAATGCCGCGCACGCGCTCGATGTAACCGGCGCGCTCCATCTCGCTCAGCGCATCCCGGATTACGGTACGGCTGACACCGAGTTCCGCGGCCAGATCGACCTCGGCGGGCAGGCGGTCGGCATCGGCGTAGCGGCCGGTGCGCAGTTCTTCCAGAAGCGCCGCGACGACACGGTCACTGATGACCGCACCGCCAAGGCGGATGGATGACGAAGAGCTGGATTCTTTCATGGGCTGTTCCTCCGGTTCGCGGGCGGGGCAATGCCCGCCTGGACTTGGGAAAACCTGCCCTGCATCCCAAAAGCTGCGCCGGACAGATTTTCTTGCTTTCATTATAGCATGATTTGACTTTATTTTGAATGGTAATTATACTGGAATCCAGCAGAAAGTATGATTTTATTTTTGGAGGGTTCACAAAATGGAACTGATACTGCAAAAAGTGTGTGGCCGGCCTGCACAGCTTCCCATTCGCCTGCGCCGGTGCGGCCCTGCGGATGCCGCCGCATTCTTTGCTTTGCAGAACGAAGTGCGGGCCGCTATGCCCCACCCGGAGCAGTTTGTGCCGGACACGCTGGAAAACATCACGGCCTACCTGAGGGAGGACCTGTGCATCGGGGCATACGACGGCGAACGGCTGGGGGCGTACTTTATCCTGCGCTACTGCGGCCGGAGCGCACACAACTATGCAGCCTTTCTGGGGGTGCCCCGGGAGGAGTGGGAGCACTGGGCCAATGCAGACAGCGCAGTGGTTCACCCGGACTGGCGGGGCAACGGCCTGCAGCGGAAGCTGCTGGAAGCGGCGCTGCCCCTTGTCCGGCCCGGCATCGTGGGCATCGGGGCCACCGTCAGTCCGGAGAATCAATACAGCCTGAACAATGCCCTTGCCTGCGGTTTTGTCATTGCCGACCGCCGTGAGATGTACGGCGGGTATGACCGATATCTGTTAAAGAAGATGCTGTAAACAAAAAATGCCCTCCTGCTGAGCACAGGAGAGCATTTTTTATTATGCGGCCAGGTGGGCCTCTTCCTTCAGCTGATCGTTCATCTTTTTGCGCACGACCAGCAGGCAGATGAGATGCACCCCTGCGGTCAGGGCCCAGCTGATGGGATAGCTGATGTACAGCGTGCCGGTGGAGCGGAACATCCGGAAGATAGTTGCGATCCAGACCAGACGGAGCAGGCAGCTGCCCACCAGACTGACGATCATGGGGATCACCGAGTAGCCGCGGCCGCGCAGGCAGCTGGCCAGAGTGTCCATTATGCCGCACAGGAAGTAGGCAGTGCAGATGATCTGCATCCGGGACAGGCCGGCAGCCACCACGGCTTCATCCGTGGAGTAGAAGTGCAGCAGGACCTCACCGCCAAAGTAAGCGCCGCAGCCCAGGAACAGGCCCGCCACAGTGACGCAGAGCAGACAGTTGCGCATGACGCGGTCGAGGTTGTCGTACCGGCGGGCACCCACGTTCTGGCTGGTAAAGGTCACGGCCGCCTGCGCAAAGGCATTCATGCCGGTGTAGATGAAGCCCTCGAGGTTGGATGCGGCAGAGTTTCCGGCCACGACCGTGGAGCCAAAGGAATTGATAGCCGACTGGATCACCACGTTGGACAGGCTGAACACGGTGCTCTGCAGACCGGCGGGCAGGCCGATCTGGATGATCTGCAGCAGGGCTTTCTTGTGGAAGCCCAGATGCCGCAGGTCAAGGTGCATGGCACCCTCTTCCTTGACCAGCAGCACCGTGACCATAATGGCGGATACCGTCTGGCTGAGGATGGTGGCCAGCGCAACACCCGCCACGCTCATCTGGAACACGATGACGAACAGCAGGTTCAGCACCACATTGATGACACCTGCCACCGCCAGACAGACCAGCGGGCGGCGGGTGTCGCCCACGGCACGCAGCAGGGAGGCGTTGAAGTTGTACAGCATGGTCATCGGCATTCCGATGAAGTAGATCTTCAGGTAAAGGGTGGCAAGGTCAATGACATCCTCGGGGCTGGACATCAGTTCCAGCAGGCCGTGGGCTGCAAAAAAGCCCACAAAAGCCATCAGTACGCCGCCCACAAGGCTCAGGGTAACAGCGGTCTGCACCGCTTCGTGCACGCCCTGGTCATCCTTTGCGCCATAGCAGCGGGCAGCCACAACGTTTGCACCCAGCGCAAGGCCGACAAACAGGTTGACCAGCAGGTTGATGAGCGCACCGTTGGAACCAACTGCTGCCAGCGCGGCGCTGCCGACGAACCGGCCCACCACGACCACATCGGCAGCATTGAACAGCAGCTGCAAAAAGCTGGATGCCGCCAGCGGTAGGGAAAACAGGATGATCTTTTTCAGCATCGGGCCGCTGGTCAGATCACCGGCCTGGGACATTTGTGCCATGAAAGCTCCGCCTCCTTTGAAACTTCTCTCATACTCTTGCACCAAAATTGAAGCGTAAAAAATGCGCCGTGCCGTTTTGCGGCACAACGCAATTTGTAAAGAACATCTATATTATAATACAGTTTTCTGTAAAATACAAGATGCCGTGCAGGGGAGATCCTGCCTTTCCGGGGCACTTCGATCAGGAATGATGGATCTGCAGCGTTTTCCAGTGCTCTTTCTTCTCATATTCTGTTGTCACACCGTCATCCCGGTACATCCGGTACTCCGCAGATTCGCCGTCGGGCAGGAAGCTCCACAGGGTCAGGCTGGCATCATCCAGCTCAGAGGTGTTGTTGGCGGGCTGTGCCACGGGAATGATGTGACCCGGACGGAGGAACAACAGCACTTCGTCCAGCGCACAGCGGATATAGTGGTGTCCGGCGGGCAGGATCTCTTCATCGTAGTCGTCCACAGCCCGCAGGCGCAGGAGCTTCATGGATTCGGGCAGGTAGACATGCCGCCCGTGGGCATTCTGGACATAGACAGGCGCTGCCATCAGGCCCTCGCCCAGCAGAAGCTGATCTTCCACCTCCCGGGCATCGGGGTCATCCGGGTAGTCGAAGGCCAACGGCCGGAAGTAGCTGGTGTTTTCCAGCGCGGCTTTCATAAATTCGCTGTACAGGTAGGGCAGCAGGGCGTAGCGCAGACGGATCATATTGCGCACAGCGGGCAGCACCTCGGGGAAGCGGTAGTATTCCTGCATCCGGGTGCCAACTGCGGAGTGGTTGCGCATCAGCGGGGTGAGCAGACCGAACTCAAGCCAGCGCAGGGCAAGATCCGGCGTGGTATCGGAGGAGAAGCCGCAGAGGTCGGCACCGCTGTACAGGAAACCGCACATCTGGACACTGGGCATCATCTGGATGTTGGCCAGCAGCTGGGCCCAGCTGGAATTGTTGTCGCCCAGCCAGATGCCGCCATAGCGGTGGCTGCCAATGAAGCTGGAGCGGCTGTAAAGCAGGGTGCGCTGGCCCGGGCGCAGGTCGGCAAAGGCTTCGCCAGCGGCGCGGGTCATGCTGCCGCCGTAGAGGTTGTGGACCTGATCGTGGCGCACCTTCTGGCCGTCCACCTCGTGGTAGAAGCTGGCATAGTCTGCCGGGCTGTTCATCAGTCCCATGGCACCGCCTATCACGCGCAGGAAGAACTCCTCCTGCTCAATGTTGTCCTTCTCCCGCAGGGCGGCCATGTCGTTCAGAAAAGCGCGCAGCCGCTCGGGTGAGTAGAAGAGGGAGGGCTCATTCATATCGTTCCAAAAGCCCTCGATGCCGCAGTCGGTCAGGGTCTTGTATTTGTGGCCGAACCACTCCCGCACCTCAGGGCGCAGGAAGTCGGCAAAGTAGGCCTTGCCGGGCCAGACTGCCGCCACAAAGGGGGTCCCATCGGCCTTTTTGCAGAAGTATCCTTTTTCCAGCCCTTCGGTGCAGGTGGGGTCGTTGGGATCAATACGCACGCCGGCATCGATGATGGGCACCAGCCGGATGCCCTGCGCTTTCAGGTCTGCGGAGAGCTTTGTAAGGTCTGGAAACCGTTCCTTGTTTACGGTGAAATCGGCATAGTCCTGCATATACTCGATGTCCATGCAGATCATATCCAGCGGCAGGTCGTGCTCCTTGTACTGGCGTGCAACTTCCCGCACATCCTCCTCGGTCTTGTAGCCCCAGCGGCTCTGTGCCAGACCGAATGCCCACCGGGGCGGGATGTAGCTGCGGCCGATGAGGGTGCGGAACTCCTTGCAGATCGCATTCTCGTTCCCGCCGGAGAGGAGATACAGATCATAGTCGGGAGTCTCGGTGTGGAAAGAGAATAGATCGTGGCGGGTATAGCCGATGTCGTAATACACCTTGCCCGGGAAATCCACGAACAGGCCAAAGCAGGTGCTGCCATCCCGCACCAGCAGGAAATTGTGCGCACCATAGAAGGAAAGCTTGTCCTCGCTGTGACGGGATTCGTCGGTGTTGTTGGTGATGTAGTGCCAGCCGCGCTTGTTGATACCGCGGGGCATTTCGCCCAGACCGTAGACCGCAGCCTGCTCACTGAGGGTGAGCTGCCAGCCGGTGCCATCGGGAGTCAGAAAGGGAACGGGGCCGCTTTCCGCGGGAAGAGACAGCACAACGCTCTGGGTGGGGAAGGGATGCCCGAAAGAAAAACGCTGGATCACAGAATAGACCTCCTGTTTCAGATAGAGTTGTTACTGTAATGATACGGCAGAAATCGTTCCGGAACAAGAGAGAAAACAGGATAAATAATGCAACAAAACAGGCGCTTTGTGGTCTGCGCAACAGCCAATACTTCTGTTGCGCCTGCCGGAGCCCCTCGGGCGTGAAACTGCACGGAATGGATTGCAAACTGTCGAAGGGCTTGCTATAATAAAAGGTACTCTGAAAAGGGAGGATCTTCCATGTATCGAAACGGCATCAAGCGGCTGCTGGCGGTCATTCTGTCCCTCTGCGGCATGATCGTGCTCTCGCCGCTGCTGCTCATCCTCTGCCTTGCCATCAAGATCGATTCCCCGGGACCGATCTTTTTCAGGCAGAAGCGGGTGGGCATCCACAAACAGCATTTCAATATCCTCAAGTTCCGCACCATGCGCATCGACACCCCCCACGATATGCCCACCCACATGCTCAAGGACCCGGATCAGTATATCACCCGGGTGGGGCACTTCCTGCGCAAGACCAGTCTGGACGAGCTGCCCCAGCTCTGGAACATCTTTGTGGGCGATATGGCAGTCATCGGCCCGCGCCCGGCGCTGTGGAACCAGTATGACCTGCTGGCCGAGCGGGACAAGTACGGTGCCAACGATGTCCGCCCCGGTCTGACCGGCTGGGCTCAGATCCATGGGCGGGATGAGCTGGAGATCGTGGACAAGGCCCGGCTGGATGGCTACTATGTGGAGCATCTGAGCTTTGGCATGGACGTAAAGTGCTTCTTTGGCACCATCAGGGCGGTGCTCGACCACGACGGTGTGGTCGAGGGCGGCACCGGTACTTTGCACGAAGAGGAAAACCACAAGAAGTAAGACTGGCCTGGGCAGAATACTTGATTTATCCCCTGAAAAGCGTATAATAAAACGGTATAAGACATCAAAGGAGGATTTCCATGAATCGCACCTACATCAACGAGGTACAAAAGGAAATTGGCAATACGGTCAAGGTACAGGGCTTTATTGAAAACCTGCGCAACAGCAAGTATATGGCCTTTATCGTACTGAAGGATATCACCGGCAAGCTGCAGATCACGGTTGAAAAAGAGGATCATCCTGATCTGGTGGACACCATCGATCAGTTGACCCCTGATTCTGTCATCACTGTCACCGGTAAGGTGGTCGAGAACGACTACGTCAAGATGGGCGGCATCGAGATGATCCCCGAGGCCATCGAGGTGGAGAGCATTGCGGATGCACTGCCCATTGCCCGTAAGGCCATTGCCGCCACCAAGAAGAAAAAGGCGGTGGAGCGTTCCAGCATCGACCAGCGCATTGATTACCGCTGGGTCGATCTACGCACCGACGAGAACCAGCTGATGTTCAAGGCCCAGAGCTGCATGGTCAACGCCATGCGCAAGTTCCTGCTGG
>OMDB01000327.1_pt1 | contig 26866 bp, 22 predicted proteins | sample 1645161 | NCBI WGS metagenome assembly OMDB01 (sample SAMEA103958135, study PRJEB25191) | human gut metagenome
CGATGTTCTTGTAAACGGTCATGTGGGGGTACAGAGCGTAGCTCTGGAACACCATGGCGATATCACGATCCTTGGGAGGAACGTCGTTGATCAGGCGGCCGCCGATGTACATTTCGCCCTTGGAGATCTCCTCCAGACCGGCGATCATGCGCAGGGTGGTGGACTTGCCGCAGCCAGAGGGGCCGACGAAGATGATGAACTCCTTATCCTGGATCTCCAGGTTGAAGTCGGTAACAGCAGGAGCAGTAGCGCCCGGATAGATCTTGTAGATGTGCTGGCAGCTAATCGAAGCCATAGGTCATTGCCTCCATTAAATAAAATTTTTCTATGTTACGGCACCTTGACGGTGCACGCTCTCGTTGGTATTATAATAACAGATAACTTTGTGATATAAAATAGCATTTTATTGATTTGAGGTGTCAGATATTGCTTTATGATTGGACAAGCACCGCAGCCCTTGGCGTGGTGCGGGATATCCAGCCCAAAGAACCCCTGACCCTGACCGGCGAGGGGCTGTGGGTCTGCCTGATCTCCAGCGGCAGATGCACTGCCAGCCTGACCGATGCCTCGCCCTCCCCGGCGGGCAGCGCACTGATCCTGCCGCCCCAGAGCGCGGCGGCGGGCCATCTGGTACTGAGCCGCGCCCCGTTGACCCTGACCCCGGAAGGGGAGAGCCACCTGCTCTGCATCCAGCTGATCGGACAGGCGGCGGTGCAGTTCCTTGCCGGGCTGACGGAGCTGCCGTTCCTGGCCCGGGGCGAGACCTGCCCCGCCGCCGCAGAGCTGCTGGGCCGCCTTGCCGCCGAGGCCGACACGCCCCGCAGCCGGGCTGCCAGCCAGCTGGCCTTTGCCCTGCTCTGTGAGCTTGCGGGGGCCGACAGCGCCGCCCCGCCCCTGCCGCCGCTGGTAGAGGCCGCCATTGAGGATATCCGCCAGAACTACGCTGGCCTGTACGGCGTGGAGGAGCTCAGTGAGCGGCTGGGAGTCTCCAAGAGCCACCTTGTCCGCACCTTTACCGCCGCCGTGGGGGTGCCCCCGGGGCGCTACCTGACCACCGTTCGGGTGGAAGCTGCCATGCGGCTGCTCCTGCACCGGGAATACACGCTGGATGTCATTGCCAGCCTGTGCGGTTTCTCAGGGGCCAACTACCTGTGCCGGGTGTTCAAAAAAGAGACCGGCCAATCCCCCGCACAGTGGCGGGCCTTGGCCGGTCAGACAGCGCGGCCCCTCAGCCCGGCGGAAAGCCAGCGGGAGCAGGCACTGTATATTTAAAATGTTCAGGAGCCGGGGCAGCACCCGGCTCTTTTCCGTGGTGGCGTTCAGCCGCACACAGACTGCGGGCGCTTGAGCAGGAACACCGTCAGGGCCAGCGTGATGGCCTCGGCGGCGGGGAAGGCCGACCACACGCCGTTCATGCCGAACAGGGCGCTCAGGATCAGCGAGCAGGTGACGATGGCGGCCACGCCCCGGCTGACCGAGGTGATGGTGGCCTCGGTGGGGCGGTTGACCGCGCCCAGATAGCCCGCCGCAACAATATTGCAGCCCGCAAAGAAGTAGCCCAGGAAGTAGATGCGCATACCGCTGTGGGCATATTCGGCCATCAAAGCAGAGCTCTCGCTGTTGAAGAGGGCAACAAAGGTATCGGTAAAGCCAAACACGGCACCGTACAACACCGCCGCCAGCGCCAGCGCGGTACCGCAGCCCAGCAGAAGCAGCTTTTTTGCCCCGGCCATCTCGTTTTTGCCGTAGCACTGGCTGATCAGCGGCTGGGCACCCTGGGCCACGCCGTTGAAGATGGCTGTTGCCACCAGCGCAAAGTTTGCCACCACGCCGTAAGCGGCTACGCCCACATTGCCCGCCAGCCGGAGCAGCAGGAAGTTGAACACGGTGGTGGTCACGGCAGAGGAGAGCTCCCCGACAAAGCCGGAGATGCCAAGCTGGCAGCTCTGCACCAGCAGCCGGGCCGAGGGGGCCTGCCGGACAAAGGTGAGCGTGTTGCTCTTTTGAAAGAAGTGGCGGCTGCAGATGGCGATGCTGAGCACCGGCGAGATGGCGGTTGCCAGCGCCGCGCCGGGCAGGCCCAGCCCCATGGGGAAGATGAAGATGTAATCGAACACCACATTGAACAGGCTGCCGCTCAGGGTGGCCACCATGGCAAGGGACGGGTCGCCGTCGTTGCGGACGAAGGCCGAGAAGATGTAGTTGCACATGAAGAAGGGCGTGAACAGCAGGAAGATGCGGGTGTAGTTCAGGCCCAGCGCCACGATGTCCGCATCGCCGCCCATGAGCTGCAGAAGCGTGCCCGGGCAGAACGCGCCCGCCAGCATGAACGGGATGGCGATCAGGCAGGCGCAGAGGATGGCGTTGGAAAAAAACCGCTGCGCCCGCGCCTCGCCCTGCGCCTGCAGGATGGCGTACCGGGTGGCCGCACCCAGACCGATCATGGAGCCGAAGGCAAAGATCAGGTTGTACATGGGCAGGCAGAGGTTCAGCAGGGTCACGCCGTCGGTGCCCGCCGCCTGGGCGATGAAATAGGTGTCGGCCAGAATATAGCACGATGTGCCGATCAGACCGAAAATATTCTGCGACACATACTTGAAGAACTGCTTTGTCAGGTTCATGGAAGCTTCCTTTCCACAGGGAGAGTAGGGGAGTGAAACGTAAAAACGACTACTACTATATCATAAAACTTGGCATATTTCAACGAAAAAACGAGAAAACATGCCGCCTTTTCCCAAACGGAACACTTCTCCCCGGGGAGATGCCGCTATCCGAAAATGCCATACAGATACTTCCCTTTTTGTGCAACTTGCCAAAGATGGTTTTGGGTTATTGAAAAAAAAAAAAAAGTCTTATGATTTTTGTGTAAAATGCCACATTGAAACAGAAGAATCGGCAAACCAGTCGAAAGGCTGCGACGCAAAGCTAAAGGGCCTGTAATATGGCAGCCAGCCGCACTTCTCAGAAGTTTTCTCAGAGCGTCACACCAGCCTTTCAGCCGGTGCGGCGCTTTTTGTGTTTGCGGTGGGTGCAGAGAAGAGTATTTTTGGGTTTTTACAAAAAGGAGGATTTTTATGAAAAAACGATTGCTCAGCATGATACTGGCAATAAGTATGATGCTGACAATTCTGCCGGTGAATGCCATAACGGCGTGGGCGGCGGATGATAAGAGTGGTGTATGCGGAGACGGGCTTACTTATACCATGATTCAAAATGGTGGTACAGATACCTATACGCTGGCTATTACAAAAAGTGATACTGGTACAGGGGAGATGACCGATTATAGTTATAGCTCTGGTTATAATCCTGCGCCATGGTATGCTGAATGCGACAAAATTACAAAGTTGACAATTGCTGGAGCAACCTCAATTGGGAAAAGTGCGTTTGAGTACTGCCACAGGCTGGCGGATGTTACGATTTCGGGTAGTGTGACCTCAATTGGGGAACAAGCGTTTGAGGGCTGCCAAGCACTTACCAATACTAGTATTTCGAATATTTTGAAAGATGCAACCTCAATTGGAGAGGGTGCTTTTCGTGGTTGTACTAGTTTGACGAGTGTTGAAATTCCGGAGAGCGTGACTTCGATTGACGTAGCTGCCTTTGGCCAATGCAGTAATCTGACTAGTGTCAAAATTTTGGGCACGATAACTTCAATTGCCGCAAGTACTTTTATTAATTGTGGGAAACTGAATAACTTTAATATTCCAGTGAGTGTGACCTCAATTGGAGACTGGGCCTTTGCGCGATGCAGTGGACTTGCTAATATCAAGATTCCAGAGAAAGTGACCTCAATTGGAAATCATGCGTTTGAGAACTGCACTTTCCTTACTACTATCAAAATTCCAGATAGTGTAACCTCAATTGGTGAAAGTGCCTTTAATGGTTGTAGCAGTCTACGTCAGGTGGATTTGCCTTATGCTATCCCGACAATTTCAAAAGACGCATTTAATAATGCTAATACACGATTTTATTATCGCGGGTATGCAAAAGATTTTAATGCTCAAGTCGGAAAGATTGCCACAGGAAATACTGGTATGCAGACCTATCTCGTATGTTGCTATAGGGATGTACTTTTTGATGCGAATGGTGGTTCTTTTGCAGATAGTAGTACCCAAAAGAAAGTTGAGAAAATTTGGCGTGAGACAAAGCTAACACAGGTGCAAGTTGATAGTATTGGCGCACCAAAACAAAGTGGAAAAATTTTTCTCGGTTGGAATACTACAGCCAATGCTACTACGACAATAAATCCGATATACGGTGATACTGCTGACGGTACGATTTACTATGCCGTGTACAAAGATGCTGTACCTGCCACTGTTACCATCAGCGGCCCCACCGATAACACTGTCAAGGCTGGCGAGGGCAGTAATGTCTTTACGGTCGCTGTCGATAAGGGCGATACCGATGCCGCAAAGGCACAGTTCGACTTTGCGGGCGGCAAGGTGCAGTACAGAACAGGTGATACCGAAGAATGGGTCGACCTGACCAGCAATGAGCTGAGCATTGACAACCTGACCGGTAAGCAGTTCCGTGTTGTACCGGATACGGATGCTGTTACAGGCCAAAAGACCCTGACCGTAAAGCTGATGGATGCAAGTGGCAACGAAATTACTGGTGCAACCGCAAGCACGACCTTTGCTGTAACGGCCCGTGAGCACGCAACCGTTACGATCAACGAGCTGAACGGCAAAACCATTACGCAGAATAAGCCCCATACCTTTACTGTGACCGTTACCGCCCATGATGACAGCGGCAATGCGATATTGACATTTGACAACGTTGCAGGGCTGACCTACAACGGTACTGCTGTGACGGATGCAGGTGTGACGGTTACGCTGACCAAAAATCAGAGTGAGCCCCTGAACTTTACCTTGACCCCGAGCGAAACTGGCAACAAGATTCTGACGGCAACTCTGAGCACCAGCGGTGCAACGGACACTGCAACTTATACCGTAAGTGAGTATGAGCACGCTAAAGTTACCATTGACGGCCTTGATACTGACCTGAAACAGGGCGAGAGCAAAAACTTTACTGTGAAGGTTGACCCGAAGGATGACAGCGGAGACGCTACCATTGACTTTGGCAACAAGAACAGTGAGATCCAGTACAAGGACGGCGAGGACTGGAAGTCGATGCCGTCCGATGGTCTGAAAATTGACCTGAACAACGGCAAAAAGCCGTATGATTTCCGTATTACGCCCAAGAATGATGGTGAAAACCAGAAACTGACCGCAACCGTAAAGAAAGAGAATACCAAACTGGGTGAGGCCGAAAAGAGCTACAACGTCAGCAAGTATGTTGATGCTGTGGTCAAAATCGATGGCCTGAGCGGAACCGTTGAGACGGATACGGAGAAGGAGTTTACCGTTACCGTAACCGCTAACGATGACGCAGGCAAGAACGTGACCGCAAAGGCTGGCTTTACCGTCCCGGCAGGTGCGACCATCACACTGAAAAAAGTGCAGTATCGTTTCGGCGACAGTGGTGAGTGGCAGGAATTGAATGGCATGAATCTGGATATCAACAGCCTGAAACTGCCTTTTGATTCTCTGCCGAACATTACTTACAAACTTACTGTAACCTTTGCCGAAGCTGGTAACTACAAGTTTGATGTGTCTCTGACAAAGAAGGATGCTGCGGAAGCATTTACTTCGGACAGTGCAGAGGTTACCGTGACCAAGAAGAAAGAGCCTGTTACTCCCGGCGGCGGCAGCACTGGCGGCGGTGAGAACCCGGGCGAAAATCCCGGCGGCGGCAGCACTGGCGGCAGTGAGAACCCGGGCGAGAATCCCGGCAGCGGCAGCACTGGCGGCAGTGAGAACCCGGGCGAGAATCCCGGCAGCAGCACGACACCGAAGCGTAAGCTGGAGATTGCCGATGGTACCCTGACCAGTGTGACGGTGAAGGATGAGAACGGCAATCTGAAGGATATTACCGATACCATTACCAAGGATCTGGATGGAAAGTATGAGATCCCTGTAGGTGCCACGGTGACCATCACCGCAAAGGATGCCCCAGAGGGCATGAAGTTTGGTGAATGGAGCATCAGTGATAAGACACTTCTGAGCGACCCCGATGTTCCTTACACAGAAAAAGACCTGATCTTTACCATGCCGGACAATCCGGATGGAGTGAAGCTCAGTGTGGTCTATCTGGAAGAAAGCATCGGCGAGGAGCCGAATCTGGTGGAAAAGGGCGCTCTTGCCGGCACGGTAGTTGTTGGCAGTGCAGCGCTGTTGTACCAGGGCCACATGCTGGGTACTGAGTTGTACCTGCGGTATCTGCTGCCCCACGGGGCCGTTATCCCGCAGAACCGTGCGGAGCTGGCAGTGCTGCTGTGGCAGGATGCCGAAAATCCGGAACCTGTCAGCAACACTCTCTACAGCGATATAAGCGATGAGGACAGCGCCATTCAACAGGCTGCCCGCTGGGCCGTGGAGAACGACCTGATGGAGCAGCTGGATGCGGAGGAACATCCCGACCACTTTGATCCATTTGTACCTGTGACTTTCTCTGATTCTATCCGTGCATGGAAAAAAGCGCAGGAACTGAAAAAAAGCGTTCACTGATTTTTCCATTGCACTGCAAAGCTTTCCGCCACGCCAAGGCCCCCCGATCAGCGGGGGCTGTCGCTGAAAGCGACTGGGGGGTTGCCCCCACAACCGAACCATTCTCTATTCCCAAATAACCTGTGGAAGCGCCCTGCCGGGGAACCGGTGGGGCGCTTCTGCATAGGGGCGGGAGCCGAAACCGCCGCTTTTTCCGCTCTAGCGCCGTGGTTTTTATTGACAAGCTCCCGGCTTGCTATTATAATAGAACAGTCATAATAGCATTCGTGCGCGGCTTTGCGGCTGCGTCAATCCAATAGACAAGGAGAAGATCCAAAATGGCACAAGAAATCAAGATGTCCGCTTCCGGCCTGAAGGCGATGCAGGACGAACTGGAATACCTCAAGACGGTCCGCCGCAAGGAGCTGGCCGAGGAGATCAAGGAAGCCCGCAGCCACGGCGACCTTTCTGAGAACAGCGAGTACGATGAAGCCAAGAACACCCAGGGTCTGGTGGAGAACCGCATCACCGAGCTGGAGCAGATGGTCAAGAACGCTGTGATCATCGACGAGAGCGAGCTGAGCGTGGACAGCGTTGCTGTTGGCACCCACGTTTCCATCAAGATGATCGGCGATGATGAGGCCGAGGAGTACGATATCGTTGGCCGCACCGAGGCTGACCCCATCAACGGCAAGATCAGCGACGAGAGCCCTGTGGGCCACGCTCTGCTGGGCAAGGCCGTGGGCGAGAAGGCTGAGGTCCTGCTGCCCTCCGGCCAGACCGTCGAGTACGAAGTGCTGGCCATTACCCACGCCGCAAACTGAGCCTGAACGGGAGGAAACCATGGAAGAGCAAAAGAGAAACCCCGCTCAGGGCCTGTCTGAGAGCGAGCAGGTGCAGGTGCGCCGCCAGAAGCTGGCCGACCTGCAGGCTGCCGGAAACGACCCCTTCACCCTGACCAAGTTCCCGCAGGACGCATACTCTGCCGACCTGAAGGAAGAGTTCAAGGATCTGCCCAACGAGACCGACAGCGGCAAGCAGGTCGCGCTGGCCGGCCGTATGATGTCCAAGCGCGTGATGGGCAAGGCAAGCTTTGCCCACCTGCGCGATGACAAGGGCGATATCCAGCTGTATGTCCGCCGCGACGAGCTGGGCGAGGAGGCCTACGCCGCCTTCAAGAAGCTGGATGTGGGCGATATCATCGGTGTCAAGGGCGAGGTGTTCCGCACCAAGACCGGAGAGCTGAGCGTTCGTGCCACCGAGCTGACCCTGCTGGCCAAGAGCCTGCGCCCCCTGCCCGAGAAGTTCCACGGCCTGACCGATACCGAGATGCGTTACCGTCAGCGCTATGTGGACCTGATCGCCAACCCCGAGGTGAAGGATACCTTCGTCAAGCGCAGCCAGATCCTGAAGGAGATCCGCGCCTATCTGGACGAGAAGGGCTTCCTGGAGGTGGATACCCCCATCCTGACCCCCTTTGAGATCGGTGCCTCTGCCCGCCCCTTCTACACCCACCACAACAGCCTGAACATGGACATGGTCCTGCGCATTGAGACTGAGCTGTACCTCAAGCGCCTGATCGTGGGCGGCATGGACCGCGTGTATGAGGTTGGCCGCATCTTCCGCAACGAGGGCATGGACCCCAAGCACAACCCGGAGTTCACCAGCATCGAGCTGTATCAGGCCTTCACCGATTTCCACGGCATGATGGATCTGGTGGAGGAGCTGTACAAGCGCCTTGCCCTCAAGATCTGCGGCAGCATGGTCATTCCCTATCAGGGCAAGCAGATCGACATGGGCCACTGGGAGCGCCTGACCATGGTGGAGGCTGTCAAGAAGTATTCCGGTGTGGACTTCAACGATTGGAAGTCCGACGAGGATGCCATTGCCTCTGCCAAGGAGCATCATGTGGAGCTGCCCGAGGTCCCCACCAAGGGTGCCATTCTGGCCGAGTTCTTCGATGCCTTTGTTGAGGACAAGCTGATCCAGCCCACCTTCATTTATGATTACCCTGTCGAGATCAGCCCGCTGGCCAAGCGCAAGCCGGATGATCCCGCCTTTACCGAGCGCTTTGAGTACTTCATCGACTGCACCGAGTACGGCAACGCCTTCAGCGAGCTGAACGACCCCATCGACCAGAAGGGCCGTTTCGAGCGTCAGGTCGCCGAGCGCAAGGCCATCGAACCCGACTGTAAGGCGCAGGTCGATTACGACTACGTCAACGCTCTGGAGTACGGTCTGCCCCCCACGGGCGGCCTCGGCTTCGGCGTGGACCGCCTCGTCATGCTGCTGACCGATAGCGCCTCCATCCGGGATGTTCTGCTGTTCCCCACGATGCGCCCGGAATCTAACTAAGCTACGTGGTAATCCTTGTGTCCCCGACAGTCCGCATGAACTGAAAATCCGACCCTGAATGTACTAAAAATCTGAATATTCAGACGGATTTCTTAGGGGCTTGTCGGAGAAGGCAAAAATCCCAAACGGAGCGTGACGGATTTTCGCCTGTTCCACATCCAGCAGAAAACCGTAAACGAGAAAACAGTCAAGAGGACATTTCACCATCGGCAAAAGCCGAAAGTGGAGTGTCCTTTTTCTATATCCTGATAATGCAAGTATACCACATAACATTGACAAAGGAGAAGAATGCAATGGCACATAAGCGAAACTCGGTTGAAGTTCCTGAACTGGAAAAACTGCTGGCTGGAAAGAAAAAGAAATACGTTCGCTATGAGGAAGGGGCAGTTCTCTACTCAATGGGAAAAAACTCTTTCCGGCAAGTCGCACAGGATGCTCACGCCATCGTCCGGCTGAAACGCATTGCACTTGTGAACGTAGAAGTGCTGGACGAATATTTGGAATCCTTTCGTGAATAATTGAATCAGCTTTACATAGCGCACTTTCAGTTTCCGCAAAATTGAAGGTGCGCTTTTTCTTTTGCAAAAATTGAATAAGGAGGTTTTGCACATGGACACGCACTCACAGTTGAAAATTCGAGGCTACACCAAATGACGCTCGACTACTTCTATGGACAGTCGGGCGAACTGTTCGCATATGGTCACAGCAAGGGCACCACCCCAAAACGAGGGAAAAGCCCGGAGTTGTAAGCCGTACCTTGAAAACTGAATATCATTCCCTTGGACAGAATAATGAGACTTCCGTAATTCGCGGCCCGGCCATAAAGAAGGCGGGGTGGCCGAGAGGCCAATGAAAGCGGCTGGTGCAAATCCCCGCTTACCGAGGTGTATTCCAAATCCACCGGGCGTTGAGGACAAATAGGGTGGAACACTTAACTAAGACTCCAAAGCCCACTACCGGGATTCTTTCGAATCAAGGCGGTGGGCTTTTTACATACCGAATATTCACACTAACGATACGGAGGTAATGATTATGAGCCGTAATTTTTCTCGCAAGCCCGATGAATCGACCCTGACCACCCTCTGCCCCCGCTGCCTGAATGCATTCCGCAATGCGCGCGGTATCCGCGTCCGCCGTGCAGATCCCTACCAGCTCACCAGAGAACCTTGCACCTACTGCCAGACCAATTTTGGCTATGACTATTACATTCAGCCTACCAGCCCTAAAGCCACTTATTTTAAGAAAGGACGGTTCGATGATGAAATTGACTGCGCTTAAAGTTGACCCGGAGTTTCAGGGCAAGATTCCACCACTCACTTTTGAGGAGCTGGAACAACTTGAGAAAAACATCGTCAATGATGGCAAGGTTATCAATCCTATCATCGTCTGGAATAGGCTGATTGTTGACGGTCATAACCGATACGCTATTCTCCAGAAGCATCCTGACATTCCGTATACCGTCCATGAGAAGGAATTTGCAGATCGCTTTGAAGTAATCATCTGGATTTGTAAAAACCAGCTTGGGCGGCGCAACCTCTCGCCGGAACAGAAAAATTATCTATTAGGAAAGCAGTATGAAGCCGAAAAAGTCGCCCATGGCGGTGATCGCAAAAGTGCAGATGCAAAATCAAGTTATCATAATGATAACTTGATCAGCGGAGAAAAAACATGTGATCGAATTGCAAAAGAAAATGGGGTCAACAGAATTACGGTCATTCGTGCTGAAAAGTTTGCAAACTGCGTAGACGAAGCGGAGAAAATCTCACCCGGAAGCCGTCAGAAAATTCTGTCAGGTACAGTAAAAGGCACGGCCAAAGACATTATGTCGCTTGCCCGAACCCCTCCTGAAGAACGCTCTGCACTTGTCGAGAAAATCTGTATGCCAAAGGAGCCAAAGAAGTTCACCAATAAATCTTCATCCACTACAAAAAAGAAAAAAGTGAAAAAGAAACAGCCCGATGCTGTGGAAGAACTATCATGCAGTGTAGAAACGATACCTGCTGTCATAGAGGAGCCGCCTAAACCTCAAAAAGCATTGACCGAACTGCAAACCATCCGTGTCTTGTCCAATAAGATGGAATCCGTTGAGCAGGTGGCCGATGCAGAAGGAATGCTCAGTGAGGTGGAATCGGCAGCGGATGCAATGATCTATCGTCTGGACGTCTGCTTTGAACATTATCCAGAGTTCCTTAAAAATCCGAACATTCGTCAAAAGGTCGTTGAACTTTTGCAGAAAGCAAAAGCGTATATCGTTAAACTGGAAGGAGAATTTGCCTATGATTAAACTCGTTCATCACGAAATGGTCATCAACAGTAAGTTTCTGGAGGTTCCTCGTAGCTACTACCAGCGGCATCTCAACGCCAGCCGCGTCAAGCGCATCGCTGCTGAATTTGACGAGCGCATTGCCAACGCACCCAAGGTCAGTTATCGTGACGGTCACTACTATGTCTTTGATGGTCAGCACACCATCGCTGCCCGCAAGCTGCTGAACAACAATTCTGATCTCAACATCGTCTGCAAGGTGTACTCTGGCTTGACCGAACAGGAAGAAGCCCTGCTGTTTGCACAGCAGACGGGTATCTCGGCACCGCTTACGGCAGGTGCAAAGCTGCGCGCCAAAATTCATGGCGGCGACCCGGAAGCCATCGCATTTCAGAGTGCTACCCAGCGTGCTGGATTTGGCCTGAGCTTCAATCAGAGCCATGCAAAATGGAAAATCGCTTGCATCGCTACGGCCTTTGGTGAGTATCGGCAGCATGGCGAACGCATTTATACGGAGGCTCTCCGTGTTCTGGCCGAAGCATGGGAAGGCGACATTGATTCGCTTCGATCCGAGGTACTGCAAGGCGTTGTCCGTTTCATCGCTCTGTACGATCACGAATACGACCCGGTGCGGTTAATTCGTCAGCTCAAGCGTACAAGCCCCGTGACAATCTATCGCAGCGGTCAGGCCATGAGCGGACCGAACTATCAAAAGTATATGCATCAGATTCTGAAAGCCTACAACGGCTCCAGCCGTACCAAGAGCCTTCCCATTAAACAGTAAAACGCTTCATGCTCATGGCAGTTTTCCTTTCTCACTGCAAAGACCGTCCGGGAGAACGGTCTTTGCCTACATAGCGAAAAGGGGGTTGACCGCTATCGTTTATGTGACTAAGAATTTTGGATTTCGACGTGGCGAGATTTATTTTGCTGACCTTGATCCACATTACGGCTCAGAGCAAGGTGGAAAGCGTCCTGTCATCATTATTCAAAATGATGTTGGAAACAAGTTCGCTCCGACCGTAATTGTAGCTGCTGTGACCTCACGTATTTCCAAAAAGCCTAATCAGCCAACGCACGTTCTTATTGACAAAAACCCCGCTTTCAGCCGACCATCTGTTGTGCTGTTGGAACAGATTTTCACGATAGATAAAGAACGTATCAACAATTTCATGGGGCTGACAAGCGAATGGGAAATGAAGCAAATTGAGGAAGCTCTTCTGAGAAGTCTTGGGATAAACAAATAGGATAGTCGCTTTCGATAAGTACGAATTGGAGATGAAAAGAACAGAAACTGAAAAGAGGTAGATATATGGCATTTGCACGAACCGAAGTCAAAGAGCTGGAGCCTATGGTAAAGGCTGGCAAGAAAAAATTCGTCCGCTATCAAGAAGGTGCCGAGCTGTACTCAATGGGACTGCATACATTTGAGGAACTTGCTAAAGAAGCCGGTGCGATTTACAAAATCCGGCGCGTTGTCCTTGTGAATCTGGAAATCTTTGAAGAATATTTGGATACCTTTAGAATGTGAAACAGCATACTCCGTTCTTCGGAGTATTACATATTGGAAAACCACTCAATAAAATTACTTTTGCGGCATCGTTGCAGGACAGGAGCAACTTGTGTATCCTTAGAGCAGGACGGACGTAACGTACTACATAGACCGTCATCAGGATATGACTGTTCTCCTTAAATCGAATTTTACGAGGTGAGAAGAATGGCAACAAGAAAAGATTCTCGTGGTTACTCCCTGAAGAAGGGTGAATCGCAGCGAAAGGATGGCCGTTATGTGTTCCGCTACACTACGCTCCGTGGCGAACACAGATCGGTCTATGCAAAGGAGTTGAGCGAACTTAGAAAAAAGGAAGTAAAAATCCGCAGAGCAATCGAGGATGGCCTTGACCCTGATCGTGCCGAGCGTATCACGCTGAACGAACTGTTTGACGAATACATTTCTCAAAAGTATGATCTGAAGCAGTCCACCATGACGAACTATAAATATATGTATAACCATTATGTTCGGGATGGTTTTGGAAAACTTCGTATCAGCAAAATCAAGTACAGCGATATTAAGAAATTCTATTACTCACTGATTTTAGAAAAAGGATTCAAGCCCAACAGTATGGAAATCGTACATACACTTTTGCATCCAACCTTTACAATGGCTGTCCGCGATGGACTGCTGCGCTTGAATCCAACGGAGGGCGTTATGGCTGAAATTAAGAAGAGCCACTGCTGGGAAAAGACAAAGCGTCATGCTCTGACTGTTGCCGAACAGCGTGCGTTTACCAATTACATCGCCAATAGCGAAGAGTATCGCGGATGGTTCCCGTTGTTTACCGTAATGCTTGGTACTGGCTGTCGCATTGGCGAGGTGTTAGGTCTGCGGTGGCAGGATGTTGATTTCAAAAACCGCACGATCAGCATCAACCACAATCTTGTTTATCGTGTGCAGGAAGATGGCACTTGCACCAACCATGTAAACTCGCCCAAAACGAAAGCTGGCATCCGCATTATTCCAATGATTGATGAAGTGTTCGATGCCTTTCTGGAAGAATACCAGTATCAAAAGGTCATTGGTTTCTGCACCGATGAAATTGATGGGTACTCCGGCTTTGTTTTCTGCACTGGTGATGGAAAGGTTTATCTCCCCAATGCCATCAACCGCACTATCCGCTCGATTTGTGCAGACTATAATAAGGAAGAAGAATCCAAGGCGAAGGAAGAAAATCGTGACCCGGTTCTTCTGCCAAAGTTTAGCTGCCATATCCTGCGGCACACATTCTGCACTCGCTTCTGCGAGAACGAAACCAACCTGAAGGTCATTCAGGAAATCATGGGTCATGCGGATATTTCCACCACAATGGATGTATACGCAGAAGCAACCCAAGAGAAAAAGAAAGAATCCATGGCCTCTCTGCAAAGCGCATTGCTTGTCCGGTAAGGCATAGATTCAAAATAACAGAAATGTTCCTCTCTGCTGGACAAAGAAGCACATCTCGTTTATAATGGATTAACAGAGAACAACAGCGGTTATCGCGGTTTCCGTCAGGCTCCGTCAAAAAAGGGCTGTGACCAAAACTGTACACAACTTTCGTGGACGCTGTTGGAGCTTGTTGGAGGGTTCATTGAAAAGAGGGTTTACTTCGGGGACGTTGTTGGAGTCTGACGGACGATAACAGAGCCAGTTCTTGCCACATCCCCACGATGAAGCCGATTGAGCAGTAAATTTCCACTTTAAGCAAAACAAAGCCTGAAACTTCTTGATGCACCGAGAAGTTTCAGGCTTTTTCTTTTGACGAAATTCTAGAAAAAAATACGCCATACGCTAATTTTACGCCAAACGATGTATGATTTTGTGCAGAGCAAAAAGAGCGTTGTTCGCGTTTGCGCAGCGCAGCAATGAAAGCCCCAGTGGGGCTTTTAAGCGACAGAACGGTCTTGCGCAGCAAGATGGAGGGGCCTCGCCCCCGACAAGTTCACGTTGACACGGCTCGATTTTTGTGGTAATCTATTCCAACAATTTAATATAACATATTTTACTTAGAGTTCCAGCTCGGCTCCCAAAGGAGCCGGAGCAAGTTTTTAGCTTTCTATCACCACATAACGAACCCGAACCAAGGCCATCCCGGAAAGGATGGTCAGGTTCAGGTTGTTGTGTGGCGATTTTTTATTGCCAAATTCAGCACCGTACCTTGACAACCGCATGACCATCTGCATGGGATACCCAGCGACGCCCCCGTAAGGGAGAGCCGGAAAACGCCGCCGAGAGGGGGCAGGAAATCCATGCAGGGAGAACGGCAACTGCCATCCACTCACCTCATATGTTCAAAATGATATGCTCCCTATAACAGAGACACTGAAATAGGGAAAGGGTTAAAATGAGCAAACGAAAAGAGATCGATCCAGAGTTTAGAATCTGGCTCATTGAAGAATGCCTTGCAGGGCGAATGCGAGGACGAGAGGCTGCCAGACGAGCAGGTGTTTCTTCCACTGCAATGCGAAAGTGGATCAGCTTGTACAAAATGGATGGGCCTGCAGCATTTGCGTCTTCAAATGCCAAGAGAACTTATAGCGAGGAGATCAAGAAAAAAGTCGTAAAGGATTATCTGAATGGGAAAGGCAGCTTCCAAACGCTCTGCGAAAAATACCATCTTCGTAGTCCTGAATTGGTCAATCGATGGGTAAAGTCGTATAATGGTCATAAAGATTCCAAGAAAAACTCAGGAGGTTTCTCTTTGTCTAGGGCTAAAGCCGTTTTTATTCCACCAGCAGAGCTGGTGGTTGTCGCTCGCTCAAGCTACCCAAAGCAAAAGACCAGAGTTGTAAAGCCTTTCGGCTAAACAACTCTGGTCTTTTTTGTTGGAACTTGTGCAACAGCCCCTTCTTTTTGTTTACTTATGCTTTTTTAAGTGTCACACCATACCGGCGTTGCTGCGCTGATCAGGGTCCGAGGGGTCTCGGTAGCTTGGTGTCCTGTCCTGCTCTCCTACTGCTTTCCATGGGTGGTAAGCTGGGATCTCCTCCGGAATGGGGCCGAAGGGGTTATCTTCCTGTTCTCCCAATCCAGCCTCCAGGGCAAAGCCGAAGCGACAAGGCCGATCGTCGATGCGATATGTCGGCAGAACATCTGGGCCGCAGCTGCTGTTGCCCAGACCCCGGTGGGCGTAGTCCAGATGCACATACAGGGCCTCCGGTGCAAGAAGCTCAAAGGGATGCCGGGCATTCCACAGCTGCAGATCACTGTAGGGCACTGCGCTCATGGCCATGGGGCAGGCGGCCTCAAACCGTACAAAATCCGCACGGTCCGGATCTGTTAATCGCATACTACGAGATTCCGTATGAAGTCCGTATTCCTGAGGCCGTAGATAAAACGGCTGATTTCTCACATCTTCGCTGTAAACTCCCATGCGCCCGCCGCACTGGCGATCAGGATAGGTTTCTAACGGTCCCTTCCCATACCATTTCATAGCCGTAAACCGCACGGGAAGAATTGCCGTCATCCCGATTCGCCCCGGAGACAGCATATCTGCCGGAGCTTGCACGTTGCAGTCAATAAATATACGATTTTGTCCTGCCTGCCATAAACCAACGGTAACATAGAAACTGTCCTTCTCCGTCTGGTATGCGGTGGTGTAGGTCAAAGACGGCTCTTCTACCCCGTTCCCCTGCCGGACTTCCAAACAAGTACGTTTTGGATGATCATACTGCTTTGTAAACCAGTTCTGTTTACCCAGTACCAGTGGGCTGTGAGCATCGTTGTCTGTGGGGGCACGAAAAGGGGTGAAGAACAAATCGTGCAGTAGCACACCGGATACGTTGTCGACCTGAAGTGCTCCGGTTTCTGTATCCAGCCGAAGAGTCAAGTCACCCATCTCGCCCACCAGAAGAGTTCCCTGTTTTGAGAAATGAGCTGTGACCTTTTCTGTCACAAGAGCCGGGTGACATCCCTTTTTCCAAAGGAACTGCTTCCATCCGCTGAGGCCGCATCCCGCATGGGCCGGAGATTTCTCCATGAATAAGAACTCCAGAAGCTGTTCTCCCGAAGCCGGAGGAATATCCTGCAGGTCGGCCTTCCATACCACCGACTGTCCTGCAGGGCAATCCGGCAGAGAGAGCTCTCTGATTTCCCGACAGACACCATTTTCCAGCAGGCGCAGTTGAGCTGCAAAATCTCTCAGGTTCAGCTGCTCACAACGGTTTTCCAGAACAAAGATTCCATTCCGGAGGTCCTTCACCCGAAGGTCGATGGGCTGGTACACCGTCTGAACTTCCTGTAGCTTAGGCGTAAATCGACGATCGGGTGTTGTCAATCCATCGATGCAGAAATTGCTGTCATGGAATTCCTCGCCAAAATCGCCGCCATAGGCATACCAGGTCGTTCCATCCGGGTTCGTCTGGCGCAGACCGTGGTCGCACCACTCCCAGATAAAGCCGCCCATCAGATTCTGGTGTTCATAGATTTCTTTCCAGTAATCCCCCATGCTTCCGCATGCGTTTCCCATAGCGTGAAGGTACTCATTGGTCAGAAAGGCCCGATTTGGATTTGCTTCTGCCCGTTCCCTCATGTTCTGAGGAGAAGGATAGGTCTCGCTGTCCATATCTGCAATCTTGTTCATCTGGCGCTTGTGGATCAGACGGGTGGGGTCCGCAGTGCGGCAGTAGGATGCCGCCAGTGCCACAGTCTCTCCATAACCAATCTCATTGCCGAGGGACCAGCAGAAGATGGATGCATGGTTTTTATTGGTTTGAACCATGGCAGCCTGTCGGTCCAGCACACGGGGGAGCCACCGCATATCGTTGCCGGGCAAAAGATTCTTGCGGTAAGAAATGCCATGACTTTCCAGATTTGCCTCATCCATTATATAAAGGCCGTATTCATCACAGAGCTCATACCAGCGTGGAGTATCGGGATAATGCGCACAGCGAACCGCATTGATATTGCATCGCTTCATCAACTCAATATCTTGGCGCATGCTCTCTTCGGTGATGGCATAGCCGGTGACAGGGTCGAACTCGTGTCGGTTCACGCCTCGCAGCTTGACGGGTGCACCGTTGACTCGGAATACGCCTTCTCCATCGATCTCATAATGGCGGAAGCCGAAGGGCACGGTGGTTTCCTCAAGCTTTTCTTCTCCCAGAAAAGTAGACAGCCGCACCTGATACAAATAGGGTGTCTCCGCCGACCAGAGGTGCGGCGTTTCCAGTTCCAAATGCCCATACGCTGTTGCGGTGATGCCCGCCGGAATCTGCAATGCGCCATCCAACCAGGCCGGATCAAAACCACGCTCTTTAAATACCGCTTCCAGGCTGACCTCCTCAAAACGATCACTGTCGTTGCCAGTCTTTCCATTGCAACTGCCCACTGGACACGCCTCGGCATCCAGCAACTCCACCTCTACCCGGATGCGTGGAGCACAGCGATGGCTCAAATTCAAAATTTTACTTTCGGTATGCAGAACTGCCTTTTCCGGCGTTACCTCTGCCCAGAGATAGCTGTCCAGAAGGTGCAGCTCGTGGATTTCATACAATTTAACGCTGCGAAAGATTCCAGACAGCCTCCACATATCCTGACATTCGAGATAGGAACCTGGGCTGAACTCATCCACCCGAAGCAACAGTAGGTTCTGCCCAGGCCGTACAGCATCGGTCAGGTCTACCTCACAGGCAGTGCGCCCGTTTTCCGCATAGCAAAGAACCTGCCCATTCAAAAAAACAGTTACAGCAGAGGAAAAACCGCCGATGGATAGGATCATCCGGTGGTGCGCGGTAGGAACTTCCAGAGTCAAATCTTTCCGGTAGATGCCAACCATCCCCTGTCCTTCCGGAATAAAAGGCGGCTCCAGCTTGTTCGCATCTGCCCCGAAGGCATAGCGTGTGTTGATGTATTTGGGCTTATCGAAACCCTGCAGCTGCCAGCATCCGGGCACAGAGATTGCTTTGGGCTTTGGCAACGCCCCAAGCTGTTCCGGGGTCTGTGTATCGGCATCAGCACGGGAAATCAGCGCAAAATCCCAGACTCCATTCAGACAGTGTTCTTTCGTTCGGGGAAATCGGTCAAACCGATAGGGCATTCTTCCGACTGCGTGCGTCCAGACATCCATAGTAGTTCTCCTTCCTGTAGGGCCTTCCGGGGCCATTTCATCCCGGCATTCGGGCATGTTGCTTACGGTAATCGCTGGGTGTGACTCCTTCAATGGATTTGAACAATTTGCTGAAATGCGAAAAGCTGGAATATCCCAGTGCGACAGCCAGATCGCCCACGGGCATATCGGTGCCCGCCAACAACTGTCTTGCTAGATTGATGCGTTTATTCTGGATATAGTCGTTCAAACTCTGGCCGGTCTTGCGCTTGAATAGCCGGGCTGTGTAGTCCGGATTCAGGTAGACGGCCGCTGCAATATTTTCTCGCGTCAATTCTTGATGAATATTCAGTTCGATGTATTCCTTGATTCGGCGGATTACCTGTTCCTCGCCGGGCGAGTGCCGCAGCAGCCTTTCGGTCCGAGCAAGGTTGCCCTGCACCCACGAAAGAAACTGCGGCAGCGATTCAAACACCAGTTTCGCTTCCACAAGTTCTGTTGCCTCCGGGCAGCCTCGCTCTTGTAGCGTGCAGTGGAGCGCCTGTGTCAAGGTCTGTGCAATCCACTGCATCCGTTCCTGTGCTGCCTTGAGGGACAGCCGGTTGAGTTCGGTGGTAATCTCTGCCTGCACAGTCTGAGCATCTTCCTGCAAAAGTAGGGTCTTCCAATGTCGGATCCGGGCTTCCTCCGGGCTCTGCGACTCCTTGTGAAGGCTCGTTTCCCACTGTTCCAGCGCATCCGCAGTGGAACAAAGTCCCAGAATGCTGCTGGACACGGCAGGCGAGACCTTTACTGACTGCTTCAGCATCGTTTTGCAGGCCAGACCCAATTCTTCCCCGAAATGCGCAGCCGCAGCAGGTTCCATTCCAGCGCTGATGAGCAGAAAACTCTGTCCACTTCGGCGCTGCAAAGAGGTCCAGCCGGTACTGGTTTTATCCCAAAGCTCCTTGGCAATATTGCACACGCCGTATCCGAGCAGCTCCTGCTCGCTCTGCGGCAATGCAGCAGGCATCTGCACCAATACCCGTACCACCTGCAGCGGCGCACTGACATCCAGCTCCAGATCATACTTCTGTGCACAGTTGAAAAGAGATTCCGCCGTGGATAGGATGTTTTTTTCTAAAACGTCCTGCAGATACTGGTCTCGGCGCAGACTGCGCCCGTTTTCATAGGCGCGGCGGGTCCCGCGCATACTTTCCTGCGTCTTCCAAAGGTTGAGCGCATGTCGGATGGATGCTGTAAGCTCTGCCGGTGCAATTGGCTTGAGCACATACTCCACACACCCCAGCTCCATCGCTTTCTGCGCCATGGGAAAGGATTCGTGGCAGGTCAGGATCACAGCCTCGGTATCGGGACAGGAGGTCTTCATCCATTCCAGCAGCTCAATGCCGGACATCCGAGGCATTTCCAGATCACAGACCAGAACCTGTACCGGTTCCTGGCAAAGGATTTTCTGCGCTTCCACGCCGTTTGCGGCATCCAGCACCCGGTCCACATCAAGATTTTTCCAGTTGATCGAGCGTCGGATGGCTTGGATTGCAAGCGCCTCATCATCTACAATCAGAACGGTCGTCACAGTGTTTCCTCCTTTTCCGGCTGTTCTGTGCCGTAGTTCAGCGGCAGAATCACGCTCACATGTGTGCCGCCGTCAGGTCGATTTTCCAAGTGAACTTCCGCTTTGCCTGCATATAGCAGTTCCAGCCGCTGTCGGACATTAGCGATTCCGATGTGGACCCGCCCATCAAAAAACGGTTGTGCCTTTTGCTGCAGAACCTGCAGCACCTCATCCGAAAAGCCAGGGCCATTGTCCAGCACTTCCAGCCATAAGTAGGTTTCCCCCTTCCGGTTCTGCATCGAGGCGCGGATGTCGATTTTGGCTTCCCTGCTCATATTGCGCGCATATTTCACCGCATTCTCTGCAAAAGACTTAATGACCGAAGGAGGGATGCGTGCCTGCCGCAGAAAGGCCGGGACGGAGATAGTGTAGGAAAAGGCATCGCCGAATCGGAGTTTCTGGATGGAGAGAAAGTCATCTGTGAAGCGAAGCTCCTCTTCCAGCAGAACAAAATCATTTTCTACCTGTGCCATAAACCGGAAATATCGGTTCAGGTAAGTGGTCAGAGCCAACACCTGCTCAAAATCGCCGGTAAGGGAGGCATTGTAAACCGCATTAAAGCAGTTGCCCAGAAAATGCGGGTTGATCTGCATCTGTAGATTTCGCAGCTGGCTCATCTGCTTTTCCCGTAAGATCTGTGTCTGACGCTCCTGCAGCTCAGAGATCTCCTCCAGCGTGAGATTGAAGGTCGTACCAATGGTGGAAAACTCTTGCAGCATTCCGCTTGTATCCACCCGGACGTTCAAATCTCCCTGTCCGGCTTGGTGCATGATCTGTGAAATCCGATCAATGGGTTCCACAATTTGCAATCGGGCAAAACGGTACAGCAGAAAGAGTGCAGCCAGCAGCAAGAGCGGAATCACCATCATCAACAAGCTGAGCCAGACGATGCCATTTGTAAGACCGGTGCGCACCAGCCTGACCCGGAGTTCAAAGCCGGTGCGCCCGATTTTAGCCGAAAAGCAGTTTTCCGGGCCGGCCTCCACTCCTGCAATCCGTTTGTTGTTCAGGTAGAGGCTGGTCTCCGCATACTGGCTGCTATCCTCTGCAAAAGGAACCGTCATCAGTTTCACTGGATCCAGCAAAAAGCCGAAGTAGGCATCGTTCATCTGATAGCTGTACAGAAGATACTGAGCAGCCTCATCTGTGTAATACTGCCATGTGCCGGTGGGGTAGTCGTCCAGATCTTGGCAGATTGTCTCAATAGCATGATTCACCTGTTGACGTTCCATAAGACTTTGGCCCTCTCCGCGAACCATTAGGACCGCCCCATGTGCAAGAGGACACAAAAATTCTGCACTCATGCTAGGATACTCGATCACGTCCACTGCCATCCGCCGAAAGACCCTTGTTGTGGCAAACACACGCTCTGCCTCGGATGTCAGATACTGCATATAAATGGTATCGTTATCCACTGTCGTAAAGGTCTGCACATTCATTTCGATGGCGTTCAGATTTGTTTCCAACTGATCCGCATAGTTCTGCAGCGCCGCCTGATCCAGCTGGGTCACCTGGCGGTTCAGATTGTATATACTCAGCCCGCAGCAGATGAGCATCAGGAACATCAGAACCAGAACCGGGATACTGTAGAACCAGAAAAGCTTTTGATGGACGGATGGTCGTTTCATAGGCACAACTTCCTCTGAAAGCACCACAAAGGCCCGGCAATCTTGTTTGCCAGACCTTCGCGGTACCACATTGATTATTCTTTCACGCCGCCGATCACAATTCCTTTGACAAAATAGCGTTCAAAGCAGGGGAACACCGCCAAAACCGGGATGGCAACTGCCGATGCAATGGCCATACGGACACCCGATGTGGGCAGATTGCTGACCGCAGCCATCATCTCACCAGCCGCTTCACTGTTGTTTTTCAGGAACTGGATGTTTGCAAGCATATCGTTCAGGACATTCTGAATATTATAATATCGCGTATCAGTCAGATAGTACAGACCATTGTTCCAGTCGTTCCAGTATGCCATGAAGATGAACATGCCCAGCGTTGCGATGATGGGCAGTGAGATTGGAATTACGATCCGCCGAAAAACTTGAAACTCCGTAGCACCATCAATGAGGGCCGCCTCGATCAGTGGTTTGGGGATGCTGTTGCTGAAGAAGTTCCGTGCCAGCATGACGTTGAAGGCATTCATCAACAGGCCTGGAATCAGGAGGGCCCAATAGGTATTCTTGATGTGGAACACCTCGGTGTAGACCAGATAGGTAGCCACTAGGCCGCCGTTGAATAGCATGGTGAACAACACCAGGAAGTTCAGAATCTTCCGGCCCGGCAGATTCTCGCGGGAGAGGGTATAGGCCAGCATCAAGGTAATTGCCAAGCTGATGGCCGTTCCCATTACTGCGATGATAATGGTAGTCAGATAGGCGCGTCCGATGATGGCACGGTTTCCCCACAGATATTCATAAGCGGCCAGGCTGAACTCCGAAGGAATGAAAGAATAGCCGTTCCGGGTAATAGATTCCTCGCTGGAAATGGACGAAGTGAACATCAGCACAAAGGGCAGAATGGCCGAAAGTGACAACAGCGCCAGCACAACGTAGGAGACGACCGTCACCCCGGAAACATGTTTTTTCTTTTTTGTTGTAGTATCCATACTCAGAACAGGCTCCCTTCCATATTTCTCTTTTTCACCAGCCAGTTGGAGAACATCACCAAAATAAAACCAACAATAGACTGATAGAAGCTTGCAGCCGAAGACATGCCCACATCGCCCAGTTTCATCAGGCCGTTGTAGACATATGTATCAATGGTGGATGTAACGCTGCTCAAAATACCAGACTGCATCGGAATCTGATAGAACAGACCAAAGTCCGAATGGAAGATACGTCCCACGCTCAGCAGTGACATCATAACGATGGTAGGAGAAATCAGAGGGATGGTGATTGAGAATATTTGCTTTAGTTTCCCGGCACCGTCCAGCTCGGCTGCTTCATAGAGAGAAGAATCGATACCCACCATAGTGGCATAGTAGACGATGGCGGTGTAGCCCGAGCGCTTCCATAATTCCACAAAGGTCAGGATAAAAGGCCAGAATTTGCTTTCCATATACCAGGAAACCGGGTCTTTTCCCATTACTGTGAGAATATGATTGAACATACCCGTAGTGGGGCTCAGGAATGCATATACAAGGTAGCTGGCGATGACGTAGGAAAACAGGTAAGGCAAAAGCACCGAGGTCTGAAAAAAACGGTTCCAGAATTTGGACTTTACCTCATTCAAGAACAATGCAATGGCAATGGCCATTACAGTTTGCAGCACGATAAAGAGTAGATTATAACCGATGGTATTACGGGTGATAACCCAAGCATCCTTGGTGGCAAACAGATACTTGAAGTTTGCCAAACCGCACCAATCACTTTTCCAGATTCCCTTGGTATAGTTGACATTGCGGAACGCAATGCTCAAGCCAGCCATAGGGAGATAATTGTTGATGAGCAGATACAGCAATCCGGGCAGCGCCATCAGATACAGCGGGAGGAACTGCTTGATCTTCACTTTTTTCTTCGGGACGGTAACGGTCTTTTCCATAAATACCACCTGTTCTCAAAAATCCCCTGCCGGATCAGGGCAGGGGATCGTGTATCACGTGCTGGTTCCCTGTATTTCGCGGTTAGGAAACGCCATTCTCTTTCTTCCAGTCAGCGAACTGGGCAGCCTTTTCATCGATAATCTTCTGCAGACCGGCGCTCTCCAGCTCCTTGAGGAACTTGGGCAGATTGTCGTCGATGTCGATACAACCATAAGCAAGTGCATTCAGATACTGATCGCAGACATTCGTTACTGCCGTATACTCGGTCTTTACCGGTGTCACATCGTAAGCGAAGCCCATTGCCTTACTCAGCATGGCGCTCTCATTCATGGCGCGCACCTGTTCCGGGAAGTCCTCTTCTGTGCCGTCCCAGAAGTAAGCGCTCAACTGGTCACCGAAAGCGAAGCTCCAGTTGTGGAAATAGCCACTGGTAGAAGCGTCCACTCCATCAGCAAAGGTGATGATACGGTCAGAGCCCTCCTTCAGCTTATAGTGGACACCTTCCAGACCCCAGTCCAGCATATTCAGGAAGGTGGGATCCGAGTACATCATATCCAGCACCTGCATGGCAGCCTCAGGATTCTTGCTGTTGTTCAGCAGACCCCAGCCAAAAGTGTTAACCTTAGTGGTGTAGGAGAATACCGTGTTCAGTGGGATCACAGTCATGTCACGGCCACACTGATTGGTCTTGTCCTGTGCAGTGCCAGGACCAACAGTACCGTAGAAGCCCAGAAGCTTTCCAGCCTTGATCTGCTCTGCAGCAGTGTCAGATGTTGTCAAGATGTCAGATGCAATCCAGCCCTTCTTGAACCACTCGCGATGTTTTTCACACTCGATGCGGAATTCGTCGCTGGCAAACAGATCACGGATCTCGTTATCCTGGCCGTAATTCATCAGAACGCCAAAGTTGTCACCCAGCGAATCAAAATCCGCATAAACGAAGGTTCCGGTGCTCTCCAGACGCATCATGGCCATATCCGGCTCGCCCGCATGAATGGTCTCGAACATCCCATCTAAATCATCGGTAGATTTGATCGTAGCAGGATCGATTCCGTACTTTTCCAGAATATCAGTACGCACCACAATACCGCCCTGATAGAACAGTGAGCGATTGACCGGCACCTGATAAGTCACACCGGACACCTTACCGGCCTGCAGATAATCTCCCAGACATTCCTGAATATCCGTACCGTATTCATCCAGCAGGTCATCCAACGGAAGCAGTGCACCCTTGGCCACAAAACTGGAAACGTTGCGGCCCCAGATCAGAGCCAAATCAATCTGCTCACTGCCAGCCATCACAAGGTTCAGCTGATTGTCATAGGAACTATTGGGTACTACCTCCAACTGTAAGTCAATGCCCTTTTTATCGGCTACATAATCGTGAATGGCTTTAGACACCTTTTCCTGATCGGGTTGGACTGAGGACAGAGGGTAGTACATAACGACCTTGGGCATTTCGCCGCTGGCAGCTGCCGAACCGGATGCCGTCGAACTGCTGGTGGAGCTGGACGAACCACCGCAGGCAGTCAGACCCGCTGCCACAGCAGAGATACCCGTTGCCTTCAGAAAATTCCGGCGAGAGATCCATTTCTTCATGATTGTTCTCCTTCTCATGTATCTTCCCACCCCCTTCCGAGCGTGGAAAATAAGACATTTTGCAGGAGCGGCCCATTTCCTCATCGACGCTCGCTTCTGCGTTTCTTGACACTAGTATACCCCTTCTTTGCTCTTTCCCGCTAACGCAATCTGCAGGTAGATTAGCGAAAAACGGACTTTTGAAATTGCTGGCAACCTATAACCGCTCCGGCAGGGGCGAATCCTTTATGGCCCATTAGAAAGCACGAGATTTCTGATATACACCCTAGCTCTTGAACGGCAAAGCGAAAAATCCGAACCCTTCTCCTACCGGAAAAAGGTTCAGATCTTGTTTTGATGCCGTTACAAAGAGCCATTTTAGTGGTACAGCAGATAAGTCTGCTCCCGCTGGGTCAGCCGTTTCAGGCCATCGTACAGTTCCCGGCGCGATTCCTGTTCTTCCATAATGGTCTGCGGCTGCATGGCGTAGGGGTCGGCTGTGGCTTCGATGCGCCGCAGCTGCTCCAGTGCTTCCGGCGTGGCTCCTTCCATGCCCGAAACACTGACTATTCCCAGATAAGTTGGAACGCAGCACCACTTCCCTCATCCTGAAAAGCACCAAAACCGCATCCTCCTGCCGCACCATCTTCATGACCTCTGCACTAAAAGAAGAATTGAAGAAGTGGCTGAATCAGCTGGCGGCAGATGAGAGAAAAGACCCGACACGCTACCATGACAGTGGGATGCTGTTCCGTCTGCCCAACGGTCTGGCGGTGGAGCCGGTGCTCATCCGCAAAAAGTTCCTCAAGTGGCAGGATGCCCACCCGGAGTTCCCTCACATCGTCTTTCATGGTCTGCGGCATTCCAGTGCCACCTATCAGCTGATGATTTCCGGCGGCGATGTGAAGGCCGTTCAGGGCACCACAGGACACGCTACGGCAGATATGCTGGTGAACACCTACGCCCATATCCAGCAGTCCTCCCGTGTAGAGCTGGGCAGGAAGTTCGAGGAAGGTTTCTATGCTAAGTCCGAAAACCCCAGCCCGCAGGCTGTACCCGCCGAAGGCGAACCGACCATTTCTATGACTGCTCTGCTGGAACTGCTGAAGAATGCAGACCCCGAAGTAAAGGCGCAGCTCCGTCTGGCTCTGCTGACCTGATGCAAAATTTACCACGCATTTCAAAGCAATTCCAGCCCATGCAGAGGATTCCCACGAAAACACCAACCGTGCAGAAACCGTGCATTGACCGTGCAAGCCCCGATTTTTCGGGGTTACATAACAAAAAAGAACGCCAAATCTTACGATTTGACGTTCAATATCTGGTGCACCTCCAGGGACTCGAACCCTGGGCCCACTGATTAAGAGTCAGTTGCTC
>OMDB01000338.1_pt1 | contig 26200 bp, 21 predicted proteins | sample 1645161 | NCBI WGS metagenome assembly OMDB01 (sample SAMEA103958135, study PRJEB25191) | human gut metagenome
TCTTTGATGCGCTTGTTAAGCTGCGGCTCGTAGTGGTGTAGGAAGAATGAGAAATGTATCAAATTCTTTTCCTGCAAGGCAGACAGGATATATTCGTTCAGACTGCCTACCTTTGGCGGCTCAGGTTCCAGTTGGAAGATGCGCTCTGCCACATAGGGAATGATACCATCACCGTGCGGATTGACTTGGTGTTTCGGTATGTATCCGGTCATATTCCATGTAAAATCACTCAGCATAGCGCACCTCCCTTCTCATTTCTATAAGAATCCCTTAAGACATTCTTTCATAAAAAGCATGAAGTATTTCTGCCAATTCCTGCGGTGATTCAATATTAACTTCATGTCCGGCACCAATAATCGTTTTTAATTCCACGTTCTTAAGCAATTCTGCCAATTCAATAGAAGCATTTTTATTCGCAGTATCTTTCTCGCCATATAACAATAGTGTAGGGCATGATATTTTGTGCAGAGAGTTGTTAAAGTCCAACTCCATCATGGTTTCGCATAGAAGTAAGAAATCAGCTTTTCTAAATCCCATTTGTTGAAACATGGATTTAGGCATAAATCTAAAGAGAAGATTTTGAAATTTCAGAAGCTTCTTGGGCATTTTATATTGTGTGGCGATAAGCACCAAGGAGCGAACTTTTTTCGGATATTGTATAGCATAGTTCAGAGCTAATACGCCCCCAAGCGATAAACCGCACAAATCAATAGGCTCATCATATTGATTGCAGTAATCTGAAAATGCAGCATATAGATTATCATAGGTCACTTCTTTGCTATGAACTAAATCAGGAAGATTCGGACACAAGCTGTAATCAGTAGTTTGCAAAATATCTATTGTTTTTGTCCAACTGTCAGATGTTTGTCCTAATCCATGCACATATATTTGTTTCATATTGTTCCCCCACTAAATATGTATCTTAGCTTCTGCAAGCAAAGCAGCCTGTTCCATTTCTTTTTCATAAGCTCCTTTGGCATAAGCAACATCACTTTTTGCCCGGAGTTCTTTATCTTTTGCCAGTTTCTTCATGACCTCCGCAAGGTCAGCGTCCAGAGTACCACGCTTTACATAGCGATTTATGGTGTTCAGCCTCTTTTCATATATCTGGATAATCGGATGATCGTCTGCAAGCTCTCGCTGTTCTCTGCCTTTTAGATTGCCGATCTGCCGGCAAGTGCGGTGCAGCTTGTCCCCCGGTGCATAGCCGCCGCAGTATTTGGTGTGCCTTGCGTTGGTGGTGAGGAACCACTTGCCGCAGATTTTGCATTTTTTCGGGGCATGACCAACACATAAGCCCTCAAAAAGATCAGACCGGAACATCCCTACAAAGGATACATAGTGCATCCGCTTGACCAGCTTCGCAACTTTTTCGCCGGGACGGATGACGGATACATACTGAACGGAATTGTTCAGGGTAGACATCCAGGCATTGCCCTCTGTGATAGAAAACTCCGGTGGGAAATAGGTGCCGAACATTTTCGCAAAGCCCTCTGCGGTGCGGTCTGCTTCGTTTCCGTCCGATTGTTCTGCAAAATCAAGCATCGCCTTTTGGTATTCCTCAAGGGAGTAAGCCAGATGCCCGCATACAGCGGTATAGCGCTGGAGCATCACCGCATCAGCATATTTCGGAACTTCTTCGAACGGTAAAGAATTGGTTACGGCTTTTATGGCGAACTCCACATATTTCAGAGCATTGTCCGCAGTAAAGACCCTTTCTATTCGTTCCCGGTGCTTTGGTATATCCATATAGGAGAACGGCGGCGTTTTGCTGAGAATCTCTAACATTGTCAATGCAGCTTCCTTTGCCATAGGAAAGAGTGCAGAAGTATCCTGTCCGGCATTCAGCATCCCGAGCAGCAGATTGATTTTCTCGCATTGCTCGTTCATTTTTGTAATAGTATCCGCAGGAACATTCAGTGCATCACAGGCAAGCGTGCCGACAGGGAATGTTTTGCCCTCATATATGACCGTATCCTGCCAGAAGTCCAATGTCATCAATTCTTGGTTCATGCTTACCTCCTGTCCTGTTTTTTCACTTTCTTAATTGTATCATGCTAATGTAAAGAAATCTACATCTATCAATAAGTTGTCCTGTTTTTTGAAACGGAGTTGTCCTCCGATTAGCCTGTTTTTTGAGAAATCCGTCATAACCATAATAGAAGGAGCGAAGCACCTGCCAATCACTGCGGGTGCTTCGTGCTTTCCAGAATATTATGAACGGAGGGTTTTTTATGACAATCTATGGAACCATCAAAGCGGCAATCAGTGTCAAGCAAGCCGCCGAACACTACGGGCTGAAAGTCAACCGAAACGGTATGGCTTGCTGCCCGTTCCACAATGACAGGCATCCGAGCTTGAAGCTGAATGAGGACTATTTCTTCTGCTTCGGCTGTGGAGCAAAGGGAGATGTGATCGACCTTGTGGCAAGGCTGTTCAATATGAGCAGCTATGAAGCAGCGCAAAAGCTGGCTTCGGACTTCGGACTTGACCCGAAACCGCCCACTGTCGCAGCTATGGCCAAGCCAAAGCGTCCTTATATCCGTCAGTTCCGGGAGGATGAAATGCTGTGTTTCCGGGTGCTGACGGATTATCTGCATCTGCTGGAAGATTGGAAAGTGCGGTATGCACCCAAAACACCGGAGGAGGCTCTGGATGATCGTTTTGTGGAAGCCTGCCAGATGCACTGTCCTATCGAATATATGGCAGATGTGCTGACCGTGGGTGATCTGGAAGAGCGGGTGGCATTGGTGGACGAGCTGATGAAGGAGGGAAAAATTACTTTTCTGCAAGAGTACATCACACGAAAGAAAAAGGAGGTGGCGCACCATGGCGAAGAACCGGAAAACGCCTGATATGAATTTGCCTGTCTGGTTTGATGGGCAGAACATCAACGAAGCTCTGTTTTGTGAAGAATTTCTGCATGAGCGCAGAATCATCTTCGCAAACGGAGCTTTTTTTACGCCCGATGGTCGAGTGACGGACGATCTCCCACTGCGTGGGGAGATTTACGACAAGCTGAAATTCTGTGCCGTGAACAACATCCCCCGGAAGATCACCAACATTCTGGAAGTGCTGAAACTGGAAGCGCAAGTGCCTGACTTCCCACCGGAGCAGGATCGCATCCATGTGTTCAACGGTACGCTGCTACTGAACGGCACATTTACCGAGGGCAGACCGGCTATCGTGCGAAGCCGTCTGCCTGTTGTCTACAATCCCGATGCTCCTGCGCCCGTGATCTGGCTGAACTTTTTGAATGGACTGCTCCATGCGGAAGACATTCCCACCTTGCAGGAGTTTATCGGTTATTGCCTGATCCCCTCCAACAAAGGACAGCGCATGATGGTGATTAAGGGCAACGGTGGCGAGGGTAAATCCCAAATCGGTGCGGTGCTTTCGGCTATCTTTGGCACAAACATGAAGGACGGCAGCATCGGCAAGATTTCTGAAAACCGCTTTGCCCGTGCCGATCTGGAGCACATCCTGCTGTGCGTAGATGATGATATGCGGATGGAAGCTCTGCGCCAGACCAACTATGTAAAATCCATCGTGACAGCACAAGGCAAGATGGATTTGGAACGTAAAGGCAAGCAGAGTTATCAGGGCTGGATGTTCGCCCGGCTGCTGGCATTCAGTAACGGTGATCTGCAAGCCCTGTATGACCGCAGTGACGGATTTTATCGCAGACAGCTTGTGCTGACCACCAAGGAAAAGCCGGTGGACAGAGCTGACGATCCTGATCTTGCAGAGAAGATGAAAGCTGAAGCCGAGGGTATCTTCCTGTGGGCATTTGAAGGCTTGCAGCGGCTTGTTGCCAACAACTTTAAGTTTACGGAGAGTGACCGTATCCGGGAAAACCGGGAAGCGGTCAAACGTGACAACAACAATATCTTTGATTTCATGGATTCCGAGGGATACATCCGGCGTAAAGCGGATGCGTCCATCAGCTCCAAGGATTTCTATGAAATCTATCGGATGTGGTGCGAGGAAAATTCTCTTGCTCCGCTGAAAGCCCGCAGCTTCAGCGACGCCATGATTGCCAATGCCAAGAAATTCAATCTGGAGCATTGCAACAACATCACCAACTCAGCCGGACGGCGGGTGTGGGGATTCATGGGAGTGGAAGCCATTGCACGACCTCATATAAATGGGTTTTACGGAGATTCGCCGTGTACGTACGTACCGGAGGACATTCCGGAGGAATGGCGGCAGGTCGAGTAAATCCCATTGCTGGTATGTATGTACGCAGCAAAAGAGCGTAAAACGCTTGTTATAGAAACAGCACACATCCTCTCGTTCGGGCTGTTTCTATGTCCACAGGCTTTTGAAAAAGTGTCTGTGGACACCGGCTGCAAGAGGAAGTTGACACAGAACAGCTTCATGCAGACGGGCTGACCATGGGAAAAGGCGCAGACATTTTCGCCTTGGTCAGCAGAGGTCACCGCAGTGACCGCATTCCCCCTCGGGAGAGCCCTCGGAGAGCCCACGGCACTTTGCAGCCAGTATGGATGAAAGTGTCATAGTGGGTTATTACACTTTGAAAAAGTGCCGTTCTCCAGCCTTCCGCTGTCTGCAAATCTCAAAGAAAGGAAAAATCCAATGGCAAGAAATGATGGAATAGACCGTACCGTAGCCAGAAATCAGGACTTGGAAACACCGGCTGATGTGGCGAAGGTACAGGAACACAATGAGCGTGAAAAGGACAGCTACAGCAATCAGGACATCGTGCCGGAACGTACTGCGCTGAATGTTCACTTCAAGTCTCCCACTGACGATTATGTAAAAATGTTCGAGCAGATGGAACAGGATGGCGTGATCTCCACCAGAGGTCTGAAACCGGATGCCGTCAAATACGGTGAGTTGATCTTTGATGTGAACTCTGCTTACTTCTACAATCACGGCGGCTATGAATTTGCAAAACAGTTTTATGCCGATGCCTATAAAGCCGCCGTGGAGATCGTAGGCGGTGAGCAGTATATCCTATCCGCTGTGATGCACGCCGACGAGCGCAACCAGGCAATGTCCGAAGCTCTGGGCGAAGATGTGTACCACTACCACCTTCATGTGGTTTATATCCCGGTGGTAGAGAAGCAAATTCTGTGGTCGAAGCGATGTAAGGATGAATCCCTCCGGGGAACGGTAAAGGAAACGATCACGCAGGTCAGCCGCAGTAAAAAATGGGAGTCCAAGCCGGTGCTTGACAAGGATGGTAATCCAATGTTGAACGCAAAAGGAAAAAAGATTTTGAAGTCGTCCTACAGTGTGTTGCAGGATGACTTTTTTCATTTCATGCGAAATGCCGGATATACCGATGTGGAGCGTGGAGAGCGTGGCAGTACAGAGGAACATCTGACTGTGACCCAGTTCAAGGTGCAGGCAGAACAGCAGCGCTTGGAAGCTGTGACCGGGCAGGTGGCACAGGCGAAGCGGGGGTTGGAGAATGCCAAAGCTGCCACGGAGAAACAGAAAAAGAAACTGGAAGCTCTGCAAAAGGAAACCAAAACAGCAAAGACCGTTGCTCTGACGGTGCAGGAGATTGAAACGATGGGAAAGAAAGCCACATTCGGAAATAATATCACGCTGACACCGGATGAATGCGACACGCTCAAACGCTATGCGGTCAACGGCATTATCGCCAATGCTGACAACAAGCGCTTGAAGGAGAAACTGGCTTCCGCTGAAAAGACGGTTTCCATCTGGAAACAGCGGTATGAAGCAGTAAGCGAAAAATATATGGAACTGAAACAGAAAGCCCAGCCTTTTCTGGATGCACTGGAAATTGCATCCGAAAGGGTTCGGGCTTTTATCAATTCTATCCTCATCAGAGGAAAGGAAACGCAGGAACACAAACACCCTGCCCAGAAGCGTGGACAGGATATGGAACTTTGATGGAGGAATTGCCTATTGAAGAAATATTATGAGGAAGCGAAATATAATGCGGCATTTGACCGCTGTGTGGATGTTATGAGCCAGATGCTCCAGAAGTACGGGCATCAGGTTTTGGATAAATTAGAGCAGGATACTCCACAAACGGTGGAGTGTTCCAAGGATGATAAGCAAGCGCAGCCTTTGACGGATAAGGCTGCGTAAAAATTTACAATTTACACGTTGCGTACTTGTTGTGGCTATGCTATAATATGTACGCAACGTGTATTTTTGCTTTTTTGGAGAAAAGACGAATGGATTGTAAAAACAGAATTATTAAGTTGCGTGAAAGCACAGGACTGAACCGGAAAGATTTTTGCAAGCTCGTCCATATTCCTTACCGGACTATGACCGAGTGGGAATTGGACAACCGCCATGCACCGGATTATGTGCTTAGACTTTTGGAGTATTATATCCGCAACGAGGGATTGATGGTAAAAGAAATGAGCGAAGGAGGTAGCGATTCTGAAAAAGAAGCAACTTAAATGTTATCTATATACGAGAGTGTCCACCTCCATGCAGGTAGACGGATACAGCTTGGATGCCCAGCGGGACAAGTTGCGGAAGTATGCGGCATACGAGGATATGGTCGTTGCCGGGGAGTATTCTGACGAAGGATTTTCCGGCAAGAACATCCAAGGGAGGCAGGAGTTTCAACGGATGCTGAACGACATCCAGGACTGCAAAGACGGCGTTTCCTATGTGCTTGTCTTTAAGCTCTCCAGATTTGGCAGAAATGCAGCCGATGTTCTGAACTCTTTGCAGCTCATGCAGGATTTTGGTGTCAACCTGATTTGCGTGGAGGATGGCATTGACAGCTCCAAGGATGCCGGAAAGCTGATGATCTCTGTGCTGTCTGCGGTGGCAGAGATTGAGCGAGAAAATATCCGCACACAGACAATGGCAGGACGGGAGCAAAAGGCTCGTGAAGGCAAATGGAACGGCGGTTTCGCTCCCTATGGATACAAACTGGAAAACGGAAACCTTGTCATTGCAGAGGATGAAGTGGAAGTTATCCGAGTAATCTATGATCGTTATATTCATACAAACGAGGGTGTTGCAGGAGTTGCAAAATATCTGAACCGCAATGGTTATGTAAAGAAACTAAGACAGAATAATACCATTCCGGGATTTTCAAGAGATTTTGTGAAAAATGTATTGTACAATCCTGTTTATATGGGAAAGATTGCTTACGGCAGACGAAGAACTGAAAAGAAACAGGGTACAAGAAACGAGATTCACGTGGTTGAGCAGTCGGAGTTTCCGGTTTATGAAGGACAGCACGAAGCTATCATTTCTGAAGAGGATTGGTATCTGGCACAGGAAAAGCGCAAGATCAATTCCTTTAAGCGGGAAAAGGTCAACAATCCAGACCACGCACACATCCTGTCCGGTATCTTGAAATGCCCATGCTGCGGAAAGAGTATGTACGGCAATATTGCCAAGGCTCATAGCAAGGACAAGAAAACACGGTATTATTACTACTGCAAAAATACAGTTACGCCGACAGGGCATGAGTGCAGTTTCCGGCTGAATATCGAACAGACAGAGATCAACAAATTTGTGGCGAAGATTATTTCCGCTATGGTCAACAATCCCCGATTTGTAGAAGCAATTCAAGCGAAAATCGGAACAGCGGTTGATACAGAGGATATGGAAAAGCAGATCGCCGTCCTGCAAGGGCAGCTAAAGCAAGCCTTTGGAACGAAAAGCCGCTTGGAGCGTCAGATGGATACCTTGGACATCAACGATGCCCACTATGACAGAAAGATTTTGGACTTGCAACGCCGCTATGATGAGCAGTATGATACGATAGAGGAAATCGAAGTTCAGATTGGCGAATTGCAAAGTCAGATACGCAGTATCCAGCAGGAGAAAATATCCGGCGATAACATTTATCGGCTCTTACTGGCATTTGATGAAGTCTACCATTCCGCAACAGAAGCGGAACAGAAAGAGTTTATGAAAGCCTTTATCGAGCGAATTGAGATGTTCCCGGAAAAGAGAAAAGACGGAAGCTGGATAAAGAAGATTGTATTCAACTTCCCTGTGCCTGTTGATGGCGAGGAAGTGAAAGAACTTCCCTTGGAAACTGAAACAACCGTCGAAGCGATAGTTTCGCTACAAAGAGAAATCTAGTGGAAATCATCCGATTTACGTTGTTTTCTCGTCACGTTGTGTTCGATGGCGAGGGCGATAAACTCCGCAATAAACGCATTGAAAATCACATCACCGTTTCGGTGGTAATTGATATGGAGTGCGGAAACACAAAGAATTGAATATCTAACAATCGGCATAGCCGCAGACTTTCACAAAAAGCCTGCGGCTTTTTCTTTGCCCAAAAACAGAAAGGAAGCATCCGTGAAATGGCAGTTTTTCGGGTAGAAAAAAACAGCGACTACACGGTCATGTCAAACCACCACCTACGAAACCGTGCCTTGTCCCTGAAAGCCAAGGGCTTACTCTCCCAAATGCTCTCCCTGCCGGAAGATTGGGACTACACCCTGCAAGGGCTGGCCCGTATCAACCGGGAAAGCATAGACGCGATACGGCAGGCCATCCGGGAACTGGAACAGGCGGGCTACATCCAGCGTTCCAGAGAACGGGACGAGAAAGGACGGCTGCGCGGTGCAGACTATGTGATCTTCGAGCTGCCGCAGCCTGTTCCTGCATCGTTTTCACCTACATTGGAAAATCCAACGTTGGAGAATCCCACGCAGGAAAACCCTACGTTGGAAAATCCAATGCAATTAAATAAAGATAAACTAATTACAGAAAAACAAAAGAAAGAGGGATTAAATACCGATTCCATTCCTATCCATTCCCCAAACCCCTTGCCTTTGGACGAGGACGAGGCAGCGGCACCGCCGCCGGAACGGACAGGAAGCCGAAAGGAAGCGGCCTATCAAATCTACCGGGACCTGATTTTGGAGAACATCGAGTATGACACCCTCACCCAGAATCCCCGGATAGACCGGGAACAGCTGGACGAAATCGTGGACATCCTGCTGGAAACGGTCTGCACTTCCCGCAAGTCCATCCGGGTGGCCGGGGACGATTACCCGGCAGAGTTGGTCAAGGCGAAATTCTTGAAGCTGGACAGCCATCACATCGAGTTCGTCATGGACTGCCTGCGGGACAACACCACCAAAGTCCGCAACATCAAGCAATACCTGCGGGCCATGCTGTTCAACGCCCCCAGCACCATCAACAGCTACTATGCGTCCCTTGTGGCGCACGATATGGCGCAGCCCGATTGGGGCCGCCCGCCCAACACCTGACCGAAAGGAGTACCCATCCATGAGAACACTTTACCTGCGGCGGCTGGTGGTTCCACCCTAGCTGCCGCTCTGAATTTTCTGCAACAAGGAGGGATTCATATTGCAGGAAGAAGTCACCCAGAAAACTATTGCCCTGTCCATGAAAACGGGCAAGCTCACCGCCCAAGCGTTGCAAGCTGCCCTGAAAAAATATTTGCAGCACCGGGCCAAGGGGCCAAAGCTGCACCACGGCAAGCAAAGCCTGAAACAGCTGAAAGCCCACGGCGCGGCCCTGACCAACATTGAAGTCACGGAAGCGAACATCGGGGCGTTCAAGCCCTGCGCCAAGAAGTACGGCGTGGACTTCACCTTACGCAAGGACAAGACCACCCAGCCGCCCCACTACATCGTGATCTTCAAGGCCAAGGATGCGGACAATCTGGAACAGGCGTTCCGGGAGTTCACCGCCAAAACGCTCACCAAGGAGCAGCGGCCCTCCATCCGCAAGGTGCTGACCGCAGCCAAGCAGAAAGCGGCCCAGAGCCGAAACGTGCGAAAGAAAAAATCAAGCAAAGGGAGCTGGAACGATGAAGCCTGAACTGAAAAAGCTGCTGGTGCTGAATCTGCCGTATCTGCTGTTCGTGTACCTGTTCGCCAAATGCGGGCAGGCATACCGTCTGGCGGCGGGCGTGGATGCTTCGGCAAAGCTGCTCCACCTGACAGACGGCATCTCCGCCGCCTTTGCAAGCCCGCTGCCCAGCCTGCATCCGTTTGATTTGTGCGTGGGCGTTGTTGGAGCGGTGGCTGTCCGGCTCATTGTGTACAGCAAAGGCAAGAATGCCAAGAAGTACCGCAAGGGCGAAGAATACGGTTCTGCCCGATGGGGCACCGCCAAGGACATTGCCCCCTACATCGACCCCAAGTTTGAAAACAACATCCTGCTGACCCAGACCGAACGCCTGACCATGACCGGGCGGCCCAAAGACCCCAAGACGGCCCGGAACAAAAATGTGCTGGTGATCGGCGGCTCCGGCAGCGGCAAAACGCGATTTTACGTCAAGCCCAACCTCATGCAATGTTTTCCCACTTCCGACTATCCCACCTCATTCGTGGTCACAGACCCAAAAGGCACACTGGTTCTGGAAACGGGCCAAATGTTCCAGCGGGCAGGCTATCGTGTAAAAATCCTGAACACGATAAACTTTTCCAAGTCCATGAAGTACAACCCCTTTGTCTACATCCACTCGGAAAAGGACGTGCTGAAGCTGGTGAATACCCTTATTGCCAACACCAAGGGCGAGGGTGAGAAATCAGCAGAAGATTTTTGGGTGAAGTCGGAACGGCTGTTCTACACCGCGCTTATCGGCTACATCTGGTACGAGGCCCCGGCAGAAGAAATGAACTTCACCACCCTGCTGGAAATGATAAATGCCAGTGAAGCCCGCGAGGACGACCCGGACTTTCAAAGCCCGGTGGACCTCATGTTTGAGCGGCTGGAACAGAAAGACCCGGACCACTTCGCTGTCCGGCAGTACAAAAAGTTCTTGCTGTCGGCGGGCAAGACCCGTTCCTCCATCCTGATAAGCTGCGGTGCCCGTTTAGCCCCGTTTGACATCCGGGAAGTGCGTGAACTGATGGAGGACGATGAAATGGAGCTGGACACCATCGGGGATGAAAAGACGGTATTGTTCCTGATTATGAGCGACACGGACACCACCTTCAACTTCATTCTTGCCATGCTTCAAAGCCAGCTTATCAACCTGCTGTGTGACCGTGCGGATGATAAATACGGCGGTCGGCTGCCTGTCCATGTACGGCTGATTCTGGACGAGTTCGCCAACATCGGGCAGATTCCCAACTTCGACAAGCTGATCGCCACCATCCGCAGCCGGGAAATCTCGGCATCCATCATTTTGCAGAGCCAGTCGCAGCTGAAAGCTATCTACAAGGATGCGGCCGAAATCATTTCGGACAACTGCGATTCTGTTCTCTTTTTGAGTGGGCGGGGCAAGAACGCCAAAGAGATCTCCGATGCGCTGGGGAAAGAGACCATCGACAGTTTCAACACCAGCGAAAACCGGGGTTCTCAAACCTCCCACGGACTGAACTATCAAAAACTAGGAAAGGCGTTGATGTCAGAGGACGAAATTGCAATCATGGACGGCGGCAGGTGCATCTTGCAACTGCGTGGCGTGAGACCGTTCTTCTCGGAGAAGTTCGACATCACCAAGCATCCGCACTACAAGTACCTTGCGGACGCGGACAAGAAAAACACCTTTGATGTGGACAGGTTCTTATCCACCCTGCGCCGGAAACGGCAGCAGGTGGTCGCACAGGACGAAAGTTTTGACCTGTACGAAATTGACCTGTCGGACGAGGATGCAGCCGCCGAATGAGGCGGCAATTTTTGAAAAAATAATTTTGAGTGCCGCAGAACAGGCGGCAGAAAGTGAGGACCTTATGGAATTTTTCAACAGCGCAGTCGATACTTTGCAGACGATCGTGGTCGGTCTGGGCGGTGCCCTGTGTGTCTGGGGCGGCATCAACCTGTTGGAGGGTTATGGACAGGACAACCCCGGCAGCAAGAGCCAGGGCGTGAAGCAGCTGGTCGCGGGCGGCGGCGTTGCCCTGATCGGCGTGACCCTTGTCCCGCTGCTGTCCGGGCTGCTGGGCTAAGTCCTGCATCGCTGCCCACAATTTTCCGAACAACTAACACTTAAAATCCTACGCCGCGCTCTCCCTCTCACATGGGAGGGCGCGGGAAAGGAGGTATCTTTTCTTGATTAGTGAGATCATCGAGAAATGGATAAAGGACATTTTGATAGATGGCATCACGGGCAACCTCTCCGGCCTGTTCGATAACGTGAACGCCAAGGTGGGCGAAATCGCTTCGGATGTCGGCTCTACCCCGCAGGCGTGGAACAGCGGAATTTTCAATATGCTGCGTAGTCTTTCCGAAACGGTGGTGCTGCCCATTGCAGCGGCCATCCTTGCCCTTGTGATGTGCCATGAGCTTATCCAGATGATTACCGAAAAGAACAATATGCACGACTTTGACACCTCCATGTTCTTCCGCTGGATTTTCAAGTCTGCTTTTGCCATCCTCATTGTCAGCAACACATGGAATATCGTCATGGGTGTGTTCGATGCCACCCAGAGCGTTGTCAACCAAAGTTCCGGCGTTATCATCGGCGAAACATCCATCCACTTTGACCGCCTGATACCCGGACTGGAATTTCAGCTGGAAAGCATGACCATCGGCAGTCTGCTCAGCCTGTGGTTCCAGACCCTTGTGGTGGGCCTGACCATGAACATCCTGTCTATCTGTATTTTCCTTGTGACCTACGGCCGCATGATCGAGATTTATGTTGTGACCGTACTGGGGCCTATCCCGCTGGCGACCATGGGCAGCAGCGAGTGGCGCAGCACTGGGCAGAACTATTTGAAGTCTTTGCTGGCACTGGGTTTCCAAGCGTTCCTGATTATGATTGTCGTGGGCATTTACGCGGTGCTGATACGCAACATTTCGGGCGCGGCGGACATTGCCGGGGCTATCTGGGGCTGCATGGGCTACACCGTGCTGCTCTGTTTCTGTCTGTTCAAGACCGGCAGCATCAGCAAGTCCGTATTCGGTGCCCATTGAGAAAGGAGCGTTTGAATGGCGTATGTAACCGTTCCCAAAGATTTGACCCATGTAAAATCCAAAGTCTTATTCGGGCTGACCAAGCGGCAGCTGGTCTGCTTCGGCGGTGCGCTTTTAACGGGCGGACCGCTTTATTTTTTGGCCCGGAACTATCTTTCCAACAGTGCAGCGGCCCTGCTGATGATTTTTGCCATGTTGCCGGGGCTGCTGTTCGCTCTGTTTGAGCGGCACGGCCAGCCCCTTGAAGTGGTGATTCAGCAAATGATTCAGTGCTGCTTTATTCGTCCCAAGGAAAGGCCCTATCAGACCAACAATGCTTACGCCGCCCTTGTGCGGCAATACCAAATGGAACAGGAGGTAAAGGCCATTGTCCAGAAAAACGATACCCCGCGAAACCGAAAAGCCCAAAAAGCTCACCCGCGCCCAGAAAAAAGAAATTGATGCCGTTCTCCGCAAGTACAAGGGTGACGGCAAGCCCCGCACGGCACAGGCCACCATCCCGTATGAGGCCATCTACCCGGACGGTGTGTGCCGCATTGACCGACGCACGTTCTCCAAGTGCATTGCCTTTGAGGACATCAGCTATCAGCTGGCCCAGCCGGAAACGAGGACCGCCATCTTTGAACACCTGTGCGACCTGTACAACTATGTGGATGCCTCCATCCATGTGCAGCTTTCGTTTCTCAATCGCAAGGTTGACCCGGTGCAGTACGCAAAAAGTTTTGAGATCGCACCGCAGGGGGATGATTTTGACGACATCCGCGCCGAGTACACCGCCATCCTGCAAAAGCAGCTTGCCAGCGGAAACAACGGCATTGTCAAAACCAAGTACCTGACCTTCACCATCGAGGCAGACAATCTAAAAACCGCACGGGCGCGGCTGACCCGCATTGGTCTTGACCTGCTGGGCTATTTCAAGACCATGGGCTGCGTGGCGCACGTCATGGACGGACAGGCGCGTTTGGAGGTGCTGCACGGCATCTTCCACCCGGACGGGGAACCGTTCCGCTTTGACTGGGACTGGCTGGCGCCCTCCGGCCTGTCCACCAAGGACTTTGTGGCACCGTCCTCCCTCTGCTTCGGTACGGCCAAGACTTTTGGTCTGGGCGGCAAATATGGAGCTGTGAGCTTTTTACAAATCCTTGCGCCGGAACTTTCGGATGAAATGCTGGCCGATTTTCTCAAAACGGAAAGCGGCATTCTCGTCAATCTCCATGTGCAGGCCATCGACCAGACCGAGGCCATCAAAACCATCAAGCGGAAGATCACAGACCTTGACGCCATGAAGATTCAGGAGCAGAAAAAGGCTGTCCGTTCCGGGTACGACATGGACATCCTGCCCAGCGACCTTGCCACTTACGGCGAGGACGCCAAAAAGCTGCTGAACAAATTGCAGACCCGGAACGAACGGCTTTTCATGCTGACCTTTCTTGTGCTGAATGTGGCCGACACCAAGCAAAAGCTGGGCAACGATGTGTTCCAAGCCGCAGGTGTGGCACAGAAGTATAACTGCTCGCTTGTCCGGCTGGACTACCAGCAGGAACAGGGCCTTGTGTCCAGCCTGCCGCTGGGCATCAACCAGATAAAGATTCAGCGCAGCCTTACCACCTCCAACGTGGCGGTGTTTGTGCCCTTTGTCACGCAGGAGCTTTTCCAGAGCGGTGCGGCCATGTACTACGGCATCAACGCAAAATCCCACAACATGATCATGCTGGACCGCAAGCAGGCCCGGTGTCCCAACGGCTTGAAGCTGGGCACGCCCGGCAGCGGCAAATCCATGAGCTGCAAGTCCGAAATCGTCAGTGTGTTTTTAACGACTGCTGACGATATTTTTATTTCAGACCCAGAAGCCGAGTATTATCCGCTGGTCAAGCGGCTGCATGGGCAGGTCATCAAACTTTCGCCCACCAGCAAGGACTATGTAAACCCGCTGGACATCAACCTCAACTACTCCGAGGATGATAGTCCGCTTGCCCTGAAATCGGATTTTGTGCTGTCGTTCTGTGAGCTGGTCATGGGCGGTAAAACAGGTCTGGAAGCGATTGAGCGCACCGTGATAGACCGTGCCGTGAAAGCCATCTACCGCCCCTATCTGGCGAGCCCCTGCCCGGAGAATATGCCCATCCTCTCCGATTTGCACCAAGCCCTGCTCGACCAACACTTGCCGGAAGCGGACCGGGTAGCGCAGGCATTGGACCTGTATGTGTCCGGCTCGCTGAACGTGTTTAACCACAAAACGAATGTGGACATCCACAACCGGCTTGTGGCCTTTGACATCAAAGAGTTAGGAAAACAGTTAAAAAAATTGGGGATGCTCATTATCCAAGACCAGATATGGGGCCGCGTCACCCAGAACCGCAGCCAAGGCCGGGCCACATGGTATTTTGCAGACGAGTTCCACCTTTTGCTGAAAGAGGAACAGACCGCCGCATACAGTGCCGAGATTTGGAAGCGCTTCCGCAAATGGGGCGGCGTGCCCACAGGTGCCACCCAAAATGTGAAGGACCTTCTTTCTTCCCCGGAGATTGAGAACATTCTGGAAAACAGCGACTTCATCACGCTGCTGAATCAGGCATCCGGCGACCGCAAAATCCTTTCGGAACGGCTGAACCTCTCCGCAGACCAGCAGAAGTACATCGACAATTCGGAACCGGGCGAAGGACTGCTGATTTGTGAAAACGTGGTGCTTCCGTTTTCCAACCCCATCCCGAAAAACACACAGCTCTATAAGATCATGACCACCCGGCTCAGCGAGGTGGTGGAGCTATGAGCTTAACACATTTCAGCTTGTTTTCCGGCATCGGCGGCATCGACCTTGCCGCGGAAGCAGCGGGGTTTACCTCTGTCTGTCAATGCGAGTGGGCGGCATTTCCCGCCGCTGTGCTGGCAAGCCACTGGCCGGAAGTGCCCCGTTTTCAGGACATCACCACTGTAACAAAGGAGGCTTTCTTTGAAAAAACAGGACTTCGCACCGTCACCCTCATTTCAGGTGGCTTCCCGTGCCAGCCGTTCTCCACCGCAGGGCGGCAGCGCGGCTTCCACGATGAACGCTACCTGTGGCCCGAAATGCTGCGGGTCATCCGGGAATTGCAGCCCCGTTGGGTGCTTGGAGAAAATGTTGCTGGCTTCCTCCGTATGGGGCTCGACAAAACGCTCATTGACTTGGAGCTGGCAGGTTACGATGTTCGGGTTTTCGTATTACCTGCTGCTGCCGTTGGCGCGTGGCACGAACGGAAACGGGTATTCATCATCGGCTCCGCTGCTTCCCACACCCCTTGCCAGCGACACCGGGGATGTGGGCAAGGGGCTGGACATCCAAATCTCTGCGAATGGCAGTTACCGCAAGATGAACAAGGATGGCAAGGCGTGGACGGCGCGGCTTTCCCATGTGGTCTACCGGATGACCCCCACCACGCTGGAAAAGCCCTACCTCAACCCGGACTGGGTAGAGTGGCTGATGGGTTTCCCGCGCAAATGGACGGACATTCCCTTTGGGCCGAAGAACCCGCCGACATCCCGCGTCTGACCGAGGATGTGCCGAACCGCAGCAAGCGGATGAAAACACTGGGCAATGCAGTTTCGCCGCCGCAGGTGTTCCCGATTCTCAAATACATTGCGGACATTGAAACGGGCCGCTGTCCGATGGGAGGTGAAGAACTTTGAAAGAATTGCAGGCAAAAGCCAAAGTCACCCAGACCATGGCCCGTGACGGTCTGGTGGTGGAAAATCAGGCGGACGGTACTGTGGAGAACATTTCCAGCCGGGAGGCGGAACAGGACTACTCCACGGATGCCGAGGGCAAGGCTGAAAAAATCTTAGAACGGGTCGAGGACATCAAGGACAAGCACAAGGCAAAGAAAAAGGCCAAGCAAGCTGCGGAAACTGCCGAAAGCGAAGATGGCCTGCACCGCTCTGCTTCCCGTCTGGAACTGACCGAGGAAGAACGGGCAGACCCGGAATTACAGCCGTATATCCACAAAGCGGGGGCAAAAGCCGACAAGCTGGATGCGGCCCGCGCTGCTTTGCCGAAAAAACGTGTCCCGGTCAAGGAAAAAATCTACGATGCCGCCAGCGGCAAGGCAAAATCCACCCTGCGCTTTGAGCAGCAGGACAAAGGCCCGCCCAGCCTGAAACCAAACCCGGCCAGCCGCCCGCTATCGGAAGCGTTGCTGTTCGCTCACGGAAAAATCCATGAAGTCGAACACGAAAATGTGGGTGTGGAGGGTGGCCACAAGGGTGAAGAACTTGTGGAGCATCAGACCGCCAAGGTCATCCGCAGCGGCATCCGGCACCACAAGATGAAGCCCTACAAGGCCGTGGAAAAGGCAGAGCGGGAATTGCGTTCGGCTAACGCCGAGTATTTCTATCAGAAGTCTTTGCGGGACAATCCGCAAATTGCACAGGCGGCCAGCAACCCCATTTCCCGGATGTGGCAGAAACGGCGTATCAAACAGCAGTATGCCAAAGCTGCACGGCAGGCCGGCCAAGCCGCCGCGCAGGGTGCAGCCGCCACCGCGGAGAACGGTTTCCGGGTAACAAAGCTGGCGGCCGAGGGCGGCGAACGGGTAGCCGAATTTGCGGCCCGGAATTGGAAAACCATTCTGATCGTGGCGGTGTTCAGTCTGCTGGCTCTGCTCCTGATAACAGGGTTGCAGTCCTGCACCGTGATGGCGGGCACCGCTGGAACCGGCGTGACGGCATCCTCTTACTTTTCCAAGGACAAGGATATGCTGGGTGCAGAGAAAGCCTACGCCAAGCTGGAACAAAAACTGCAACGGTATCTCGACACCTACGAGGCCACCCACAACTACGATGAATACCATTTTTATCTGGACGAAATCGAGCATGACCCCTATGTGCTGATCTCGATTTTGTCCGCGCTCCATGACGGCGTTTTTACATTGGCCGAGGTGCAGGGCGAACTTGAAATGCTCTTTGAAAAGCAGTACATCCTGACCGAGACCGTGACCATGCAGATACGTTACCGTACAAAAATGATGGTCATTATTGGCCCGTATGGTGTGCCGCAGGTTATCACCTATCAAGAACCGTATGAATACTACATCTGCACGGTCAAGCTGAAGAACAAAGATTTGTCCCACCTACCCGTGGAAGTGCTGACCGAAGAACAGCTCAGTGCCTATTCGCTCTATATGCGCACACTGGGCAACCGGCCGGATTTGTTCGGCAAAGCGCAATACCCCAATGCGTCTACCATCAAGCAGCCCACCTACTACGATATTCCCCCGGAAGCATTAAAGGATGATAGGTTTGCCGCCATGATGGAGGAAGCCACGAAGTACATCGGCTACCCGTATGTGTGGGGCGGCAGTTCGCCCAGCACCAGCTTTGATTGCAGCGGCTACATTTCGTGGGTGCTGAATCACTCCGGCTGGAACGTGGGCCGCCAGACCGCACAGGGCCTTTACAACCTCTGTACTCCTGTTTCGACGGCGCAGGTCAAACCGGGCGACCTTGTGTTTTTCAAGGGAACCTACGATACCCCCGGCGTGAGCCATTGCGGTATCTATGTAGGCAATTCCATCATGCTGCACTGCGGCGACCCTATCTCTTACACAAACCTCAACTCAAAATATTGGCAGGAACATTTTTACAGCTATGGGCGTTTACCGTGACGCCAGAAAGGATTTTGTATGGCAAAAAGACTTTCCCGCATTGAGCGCGACATCGAACGGCTCAAAGAAAAAATCAGCGAATACCAGCAGCAGTTGAAAGAACTGGAATCTGCAAAGACTGAACAGGAAAACCTGCAGATCATTCAGCTGGTGCGCAGCATGAACATGAAGCCGGACGAGTTCGCGGCCTTCCTGCGCAGCGGTGCGTTGAATGCTGCACCCACCGCCACCCCGTACCACAAACAGGAGGATGCCGCCGATGAAACCCGACAACTGGAACCGCTTCGCTGCCGGACTGCTGGCTATCCTGCTCTGCCTCTGTTCGTTCTCCATGCCTGTTTTTGCAAGCGGCACTGACCCTGCCCCGGAACCTCTGCCAGAAATTGCCGAGGAAGAACCGACTACGGGCGGCATGGAGCCGGAGGGCGTGTCCATCACGCCCAAAGGCAACGCAACACTGGTGGATGACTTTTACGGCGACAAGCAGCTTATCACAGTGACCACCAAAGCCGGGAATTATTTTTACATTCTCATTGACCGTGCCAACGAGGACAAAGAGACCTCTGTTCACTTCCTGAACCAAGTGGACGATGCCGACTTGCTGGCCCTGCTGGATGAAGAGCCGCAGGCCGCCGAAGTCTGCACCTGCACCGTGAAGTGTGATGTCGGGGATGCCAATGAAAACTGTCCCTTGTGTGAAAAGAGCCTGCGCAACTGCACGGCCCCGGAAGCGGTGAAAACCGACACCGAAACGCCGCAGGAAAAGCCGAAGTCCAACATGGGCAGTCTGATGATCCTGCTGGTGCTGGCTCTGGCGGGCGGCGGTGCAGCACTCTACTATTTCAAGTTCCGCAAGCCCAAGGCCGATACCACCGGGCACGATGATCTGGACGAGTACGATTTTGGCGAGGACGAGGATGCAGACGAGAAACCGGCTGAAATCGAGATTCATTCAGAGAACGGACAGGAGGACGAAACATGAGCTTTCAGCTGGTGATCGCCGAAAAGCCCAGTGTAGCCCGCAGCATTGCCGCCGTGATCGGGGCAAGCGAAAAACAAACCGGCTACTGGCAGGGTGGCGGGTATCTGGTCAGCTGGTGCATCGGGCATCTGGTGTCCTTTGCCGAGGCGGGCCAGTACGATGAAAAATACTGCAAGTGGAAGTATGAAGATTTGCCCATCCTGCCCCAGCCGTGGCAGTTCATTGTCCCGGACGAAAAGAAACAGCAGTTTGAAATTGTGCGCTCTCTGCTCAACCGCCCGGATGTGGACAGCGTGACCGCCGCGACCGATGCAGGCCGGGAGGGAGAACTGATTTTCCGTTTCGTCTACCAAATGGCCGGCTGCACAAAACCTGTGAAGCGGCTCTGGATTTCCAGCATGGAGGATGCAGCCATCCGGGAGGGCTTTGCAAACCTGCGCCCGGATTCGGATTATGATGCCCTGTATCAATCGGCCCTCTGCCGTGCAAAGGCGGATTGGCTGGTGGGTATCAATGCAACACGGCTGTTTTCGGTGCTGTACCATAAGACCCTAACCGTGGGCCGGGTGCAGACCCCGACACTGAAAATGCTGGTGGACCGGGACGCAAAAATCCTGCGTTTCCAGAAAGAAAAGTATTACACGGTCGGCATCCAGTCCGGCGGTATGCGGGCAGACAGTAAACGCATTGCGGATGCAGAAACCGCAAATTCTCTCAAAGAAAAATGCACAGGTGCAGCTGTCGTCTGTACTTCTATCAAGCGGGAGAAAAAGACAGAACAGCCACCCAAGCTCTATGACCTGACCACCTTGCAGCGGGAGGCAAACCGTCTGTTCGGATTCACGGCAAAGCAGACCCTTGACTACGCCCAGCAGCTTTACGAAAAGAAACTGCTGACCTATCCCCGCACGGACAGCCAATATCTGACCGAGGACATGGGCCAGACGGCACAACATCTTGTGTCTGATCTGCTGGGGCTGCTGCCCTTTGCCCAAGGGCTTGTGCTGGCCCCGGATGTTGGCCGGGTGCTGAACAGCAAAAAGGTATCGGACCACCACGCCATCATTCCCACCGCCGAATTTGCAAAGCAGGGGTTCACCGGTCTTGCCGAAAGTGAGTGCAAGCTGATGAACCTTGTCTGTGCCAAGCTGCTCTGCGCGGTGGCCGCACCCCACGAATACGAAACCGTGACCGCTGCGTTCTCCTGCGCAGGGAATGAGTTCACCGCCAAAGGAAAAACGGTGCTTATCCCCGGCTGGAAAGAGATCGACCAGCGGTTCTGCTCCACCATGAAAGCAGACGGCGAAGAAGAAACGGAACCCCTGAACACCCTGCCGGAACTGGCCGAGGGACAGAGCTTTTCCGTGACAGCGGACATTTCGGAACACTTCACGTCCCCGCCGAAAGCCTACACCGAAGATACGCTCCTGTCGGCAATGGAGCGGGCTGGGGCCGAGGATATGCCGGAGGACAAGGTGAATTGCTCCGCAGGAGCAAGAGAAGGTGGCCTGGGCCATGCAGAGCGCAAGGGACTGGGTACTCCCGCCACCCGTGCCGCGATTCTGGAAAAGCTGGTGCAAATGGGCTTTGTGCAGCGCAAGGGCAAGCAGCTTGTCCCCACCAAGGACGGCATCAATCTGGCGGTGGTTCTGCCGGAAAGCCTGATCTCTCCCGCCCTGACTGCTGAATGGGAGAATCGTCTGACCGAGATTGCCAAGGGCAATGCAGACCCGGACGAGTTCATGGCCGAAATTGAAGCGCAGGTGCGCCAGCTGGTCAAGACCTATTCCTGCATCAGTGCAGACAAGCAAAATCTGTTCCAGTCGGAACGGGTTATCATCGGCAAGTGCCCCCGATGCGGTGAAAATGTCTATGAGGGTAAGAAGAATTTTTACTGCGGGAATCGTGGCTGTCAGTTCGTGATGTGGAAGAATGACCGCTTCTTTGAGCAGCGAAAAAAGGCGTTCACCCCGAAGATCGCCGCTGCTCTGCTCAAAAACGGTAAGGCAAAGGTCAAGGGCCTCTATTCCGAAAAGACAGGCAAAACCTATGATGCAACGGTGCTTCTGGCAGATACGGGAGGCAAGTACGTCAATTACCGGGTAGAGCGTAAGGAATAAGAAAAACGAGGGCCGGTTATGGTAAGGTGAAGCATTCATTTTGCCATAACCGGCTCTCTCTATCCGTAGGATAGCAAAAGGAGTGTGACCAAATGAGCGAATTATTTTCCATCCAGTTGCAAGATCAGCAGCAAAGCAGTGATGGTGTCTGGCTAGACCTTCCCACCACAACCGAACAGGTACAAGCGGCTCTGCGGCAAATCGACATTTCGTCCGATAACCCGCAGGGCCTTTTCATTTCTGGCTACTTTGCTGAGGAAGAAAAACGTATTGCGATTCCCTACAACATGGTGCTGGCATCCAATGTGGATGAACTGAACTTTCTGGCATCACGACTGGAAACACTCTCTGCCGGGGAACGTGCAGAACTGAACGCCGCTCTGCAAGCCCCGCAGAGTGAGCTTTCCAGCATCGGGAGAATTACCGACTTTCCCGAAAACGTGGACTACTATGTGCATCTGCCGGATGTGCGCGGGCCTGCCCAGCTGGGCGACTACTATCTGAACCGCTCCGGCATGGTGGATATGCCGGAGGAATGGAAAGGAGGCATCGACACGGCGCAGTTTGGCCGCTATGTGGCCCATCAGGAGCAGGGTGCGTTCACCCAGTACGGCTACCTTGTCAAAAGCGGGGACGAGTGGCAGAAAGTCCACGAGGGCCAGCCTGTGCCAGAGGAATACCGGGTGCTGTCCTTTCCTGCGCCGGAAGTTTTGCGAGATTCGGCCAACATCCCGCCACCTGTTCAGCCTGAAAAGGAACCGCAGAAAGTTATTCCCATTATCCTAAACGGCAAAGACAGCGTAGAGCGCATGAAAGAAATCACGGACCGGCTGGAAACGGGCATTCAGCAGTTGTTCGACAGTGACCGCTACAAAGCTTACCTTACCACGATGGCAAAATTCCACAATTACAGCTTCAACAACACCTTGCTGATCGCCATGCAGGGCGGCCAACTGGTGGCGGGCTTCAACAAGTGGAAAGACACGTTCCACCGCACCGTGAAAAAGGGCGAAAAAGGCATCAAAATCCTTGCTCCTGCGCCGTACAAGGTCAAGCAGAAAACGGAAAAACTGGACGAACAGGGCAAGCCGATTCTGGACAAGGACGGCAAGCCACTGACCGAGGAAAAGACGGTGCAGATTCCGGCCTTCAAAGTGGTTTCTGTGTTCGATGTCAGCCAGACCGAGGGCGAACCGCTGCCCTCTATTGCAGTGAATGAACTGTCCGGCAGCGTGCAGGACTACCAAGATTTTTTCAAGGCATTGGAGCAGGCATCCCCGGTGCCCATCGGGTTTGAGGACATCGAGGGCGGCGCGCATGGGTACTTTCATCTGCTCGACAACCGCATTGCCATCCAAGAGGGCATGAGCCAGTTACAGACCATCAAGACAGCCATCCATGAGATTGCCCATGCAAAGCTGCACGCCATCGACCCAGACGACCCGGAACAGGCCAACCGCCCGGACAGCCGCACCCGCGAGGTGCAGGCCGAAAGCGTGGCCTATGCCGTCTGCCAGCATTACGGGCTGGACACGTCCGAGTATTCCTTTGGCTATGTGGCCGGGTGGAGTTCTGGCCGGGAACTGGCCGAACTGAAAGCCTCTCTGGAAATTATTCGCAGCGCGGCCCATGAGTTGATCTCCGCACTGGATGAACATCTGGCCGAATTGCGCCAGCAGCGGGAAGCAGACCTTTCCGCTGCACAGGAGGCTGCATTTGCGCTGGACAGTGGCAATACCCTGTTCATCCAGACCTGTGATTCTGGCTATGACTATACACTGTATGATGCGGACAAAAAGGCTCTGGACGGAGGCCAGCTGGACGCGCCCGGTCTGACCCTGCCGGATGCCGGGCAGGAATCGCTTAATCTGTTGGGGCAGACAGCCGCGGTGTCAGAAGTCCTGTTGGGCGATAAGCTAGCGGCATTTCAAGAGGCCGCAGAAAAGGCCAACGAAATTCCCGAACCTGTTAAAATTCCAGACCCCGCCGCAGAGCCCACGGTTACGATTTTGTGGAGTGAAAGCGACAAGCTGCAGGACGGCGAAATCATGCCGCTGTCCGTGGCAAACCGCGTCTTTGAAGAACTGGACACCGCCCAGCACACGGACCGGGAAAAGGACGGCTACACGGGCGGCTGGTACGACAAGATCGCATTCCGTATTGATTTTACCCTGAACGGCCAGCCGGACAACTACGAGGGGCGGCAGGATTTCGGGGACGGGGATGGCTCCCTGATTCAGCACATTCAGAGTTACCACGAATACTACGCCAAGGACGAAAACTGGAAAAATTTTGTTCTGCACAACAAAGGCCCGGAAGCGTGGGAACAAGACAAGGCAGAGCGGAAAATGGTGCTGACCGAGTTTATCCCGTACCTCAAACAACATTGCAATCTTTCGGCCATGGAGCGGGCAGCCACCACCGCTTTGCGGGAGGGACAGAACATTTCGCCGGAACAGGCTGCCCATTACAACGCTGTTGTGGCCTATGTGCATGACTGCCGCCCGCTGCTTAACCAAGGCCAGTATAACTTGCCGGAACCTCCCAAGCTGGCTGACTTTGACCAGAGCTTGCAGGACTACAAGGCACAGGTGCAGGCCGAGATCGCGCAGGAAGCGGCTGCTGCTGGAATGACCGTAGAGGAATACGCAGCGGCAGGCTTTGAGGCACCGCAGCAGGACAGTTTTTCCATCTACCAGCTGCGCAATGAAGATTCCACCCGTGATTACCGTTTTGAACCCTACGACCGCCTGCAGGCCGCTGGCCGGACCGTGGACAAAGCCAACTACACAGAGGTGTACGCCGCACCGCTGGCTGCGGATACCACGTTGGAGGACATCTACCGTACATTCAATGTGGACCATCCGGCAGACTTTAAGGGGCATTCGCTGTCCGTTTCGGATGTAGTGGTGCTGCACCAGAATGGGCAGTACACCGCCCACTACTGCGACAGTGTGGGCTTCCAGCGGGTGCCGGAGTTCTTGCAAGAAAATCCGCTGCGCACCGCAGAGCTTTCCATCGAACAGAATGAAAATATGATTGATGGCGTGCTGAACAATGCGCCCTCTCTGGGCGAATTGGAGGCCAAAGCAAAGGTCGGAGAACAAATCTCTCTGACAGACCTTGCCGCCGCAGTTAAGAACGAAGAAAAGGCACCGAAAGCCAAGAAGTCCCGCACAGCCAAACCGAAAAAGCCATCCATCCGGGCACAGTTGGATGCCGCGAAAAAGGAGCAGAGCAAGCAACCGCCGCCACGGGAAAAGACAAAAGAATTGGAGGTGTAAACCGTGCAGAAGTTTGAAAATATGGACTTGATCGCTGCGCTGGAAGCCATTATGCACCAGAACACCGCATACTATCAGAGCGATTTTGCCTATGACATCAAGATGCTGCGGGAGGCCGCCCGCAGCGACCAGCCGGAAGATAAGCTGCTGTTGTGGCTGTCCCGGCCTTCTGGAACATTCTGCTTCCGGGAACGGGACGTGCTGCTCAAAGACACGCAAGCCTACAACACATGGAAATTCTGCGGCGAACAGACCCATGACAGGATTATTGCCTATGCGGTGGAGCTGACCGGCGCGGCCAACGGAACTGTGCAAGGCAATCTGTATGAACTGGACTATCAGCAGCACTTCCAGCATATCCGGGATGTAGCCCTGCCCGTGGGTGCCAATCGCCTGATCTACGAAAGCGGGATGCGGGAGATTGGCCCGAAAGAGCATTTCGACAGCCGCTCGGACAAATATTTTGGAGAGTTCGTGCGGTATGAAATGCAGCCCCGTGACCCGGAACTTCTGCAAGCGGCCATCCGGCAGGAGCAGCGCAGTCGGGAATCTGCACAGCCCGGTGATTTCAAAGAACACCTTGCGGCATTGCACACCGGGCTGATCGAGGCCGAGGCACAGCGTATCGTAGCCGATATGAAGCGTCTGGCTGCTCCCAACAGCCCGGACAAGAATCGTTTTATGGTGGAGGTATCGCCCTACTTCACCAAACTGGCATCCAGTCGGGACACGGACCAGCTGCTTGCCATGTTGCCGTACAAGTCCCTGCACCTGTCCAGCGTGAAAGACCGTTTCGGCATCTACGCGCTGGTTGACAAAAGCGAGAATCGAGATAAGGACATCCGTAAGCCCCGTGCTTCTGTCCACAAGCAGCTTTCCGAAACGAAACAGGCCGCCAGCCCGAAAAGGTCAGCGGCCCGCAGTAAACAACATGAAATGGAGGTCTGACCATGAATTTCAGCGTAGAAGAAGAAAATTTGATTTGTATGTACCACACTTCTGACCGCCGCCGCACGATAGCGCGAATGCTGACCGCTCTGCCGGATATGGACACCGAAATGCGGCAACTGGCAAACAGCACCATTGCAAAATTGGAGCAAATGACCGATGCTGACTTTGACGGGCAGAGGTTTGATTTCACGGGTGAATAATACCGCCAGCTTGACATCCACACATTATTTTCAATCAAAGTAATGTGCCATTGTCAACACAGAAATAGCCGGACACGGTGGCCTTGTGGCTGCTGTGTCCGGCTATTTTTCATGTATCAGTCTTTATCTTTTTTCTCGGTGGGATTTTCCGGCAGTTCGGCGGCATCTTCTACAACGTCGGTCACAAGCTGCTGGAAGT
>OMDB01000342.1_pt1 | contig 26050 bp, 27 predicted proteins | sample 1645161 | NCBI WGS metagenome assembly OMDB01 (sample SAMEA103958135, study PRJEB25191) | human gut metagenome
TTTATTGCTTATTATCCGCACCCAAAAAGTTGCATTTATAAGTTGAACTCAAGATTGATATATGTAATAATTCGTTTGAAATGGCTATAATTTAGGTTTGTTTGCCTCTTTTGTTCCGTCTCTGATTCGATGATTACCTTTGGTGTGAAAACGTCTGAAATCGCCCCAAAATAGTTCATCTGCATTTGCCTTTGGTCGGATTGTTCCCCAAACATATCGCCGTAATAGTTCGGGTAACATCATGGAAACAAACAGTAACGCTATACATTGGTGATTCAATAGTTCGGGCACAACGATTCGGCTGATAGTTCGTTCATGTTTATGTATGAAGATAGGCACCGGGAAAACCAAAGGCCGATCAATATACAATAGTTCGGGTGTGTATGCGCGTACTGGTTCATCCTCTGTTATTGGTTCGGGTACATTTGCGTTTGTTTCTTCGCTTACTGGTTCGGTTAATAGTTCAGGCAAAGAAATGCCGGATAGTTCGGTTAACATTGTTAGCCTCTGTAATGCTTTGTTTATTTGATCCTGATAAAACCAACGGGAAATAAAATCTATCAGAGCTACCAAAGCAAAGACAAACGCCGGTGTTTTCGTTTGTGCATCCACATATAAGGCCGGTAAATGTGTTCCCGGTTCTCTTACCGGTTCTTTTTCCGGGATGATCGGAGCTTTGGCGCGATCTAAAGCCTTTATATTACATTTTAAGTTCGGGCAAATAGAATCATTTATAAATGCAGGCATAACCACACCTATACGCGCCGTCTTATCATCAAAGACCGCCGCCCGATCAGGTGCAACCAGCCACACGCCACCAGTCCAGCCGGAAAGCAAGGGGATAACGTTTGATGCAAAGAAACCTAACTTTATATCAATTAAAGCGGCTTTTTCCAATGTTGCACAAAGTTCTTTGTGTCCGTTACTGTCTGCATCATTATAAGATAAATAAACTTTATTATCTCCGGCAATAGTACGAAGTGAAAAACCGCTTTTTTTGTTTCGTTTGGCTATTTCTTTTACAAAACCGGCAACCGCTTTTAATTCGCTTTTCTGAATCTTTATAAATCCGTCTTTTGAAAGATGGGGGTACACAAGCCGGTAATTAGGGAAATATCCGGCAAAATCACAAACAAAGGTTTGTTTCTTGTCGTTGGTTATTTCTGTAATATTGCCGCCGTCCTGATTACAAACACAAACAGAACACCGGCCAACCATTTCTTTTAAATGTTTGGGATTGATAAATAATTTTAGACCGTCAGGTAAAAGCCCGGATGTTTCAATAATTACGGGGTATTCTTTTATAACATTAAATAGTTAGATATTTTACACCAAAGTAAAAGCCTAAAGCAAGGCAAAAAAGCAAGTAAATAGGAAGCAGCCAAAGACCGCCAAACACGCTAAAGCAGATTAATAAAACTACTATTAGCCAAATAATTACGCCCACCATGTTAGAAAGTAGGGTTTTCAAGCTCTTGCAAAAAATCTTCCTCCGTTATACTCTCACATATATTTGAGCCATCAACATAAACACTAAATCCGGTTGCGGTACGGAATACTTCTAATTTGTGCGTTTCTCCGTTTGGGGATTCTATTATATAAGTAGTCATAATATAAAAGTTTAAAGGAATGCCGGAAAACCGTCCGGCGCGGTGGAATATTTGTATTATTCGTTTATGTTATGCAAATTACATTTCCAAACGTGTTTAGGAAATGAACCGTCTTTGTTAAGGCTAACAATAGATGTATTATCCCCGTTATCCTTTATTACATAAACTATAAGTTTTCTAAATCCGTATAATCCAATATGATATAATATCTTTTTCTCCATAAATTTAAAATTTGTCTGATTGATCATTTTTATTTATGAAGTCTTTTAATTTCTTGGGATCGGTGCCGGAGATGAACACCACGGCACCGAATAAAAGCAGCATTAAACAAAACATATTCTAACTATTTAGCATTATAATAAATGTTTGGTTCTGATGTTACGTTATATATATAGCTTCCACAACGCACCAGCAGCGCGGCAACGCCGTTTTCATTCCTCTAATACTGCCGGATTTATGAAAGTTCGGGAAACGGGATATATTCACCCGTTTTTCCTTCTTCTTTTGTTATTCTACGTACTTTCATAAGGCTATTTCATTTTAAAAGTTATGCCAACAGGTAACAAAGAACGGTTAACACTGGAAACGAATTTATTAAAATCGTTCTCCGTTACTTTTGTTTCGTGGTCTCTCCAATTAAAAACAAGCTCGTTACTATGATCGTAATATATTACATTACTAACTGATAACCCGGCATCAAGAACGGCCAACATAACCCGCTTTTCATTTTCGGCCTTTTCTTGTTTCTTTTCACAGTTGTTAATTATTTCAGCGCGTTTTTTCTCGTATGCTTTGCGCTTTTCTTCGTCTTTTCGCGCTTGTACAGCTTCAGGACGATAATAACCATCGTTTATTCTGTTAGTTATAGTTGTACGTTCTTCGTCCGTCAATTTCAAAGTAAAACGTTCGTTTTCCGGCTTATATGGGTTTTCCCATGTTTGCCCGGTTAACTCTTCCAGCTTTTTTAAAGCCTCGTTAGATTCTCTTTTCCAGCGTTCAACGATACCAAGCGTATAAAGAAGGTATTTAAAGTATTGTTTATCTTCTGCCTGATAAAGCAAATTATATTCTGTTTCCGTGATACGCAAATAGTTAATTGCAGTTTCTTTGCTGCTGTTCGTAATATGGTAAAACCCGTTTTCAACTGGGTATATTGGCGCGCCGTAATGATTAGACAAATGAAGATCAACGAACATTTTAAACTGTGGGAAACGCTTTAGTATTTCTTCATGGCAGCAACCACCAGCACACCAAACGAAACGCCCGTTTTTGCGTTGTTCGTAAATATCCGCCGTTATACTCCAATCGCATATATTATTTTTGCAATCATCAGCCAGTAATATTTTAACATCGATTTTAAAGGTTGTCCCGGCTTGAATATATCTTTTTGATACTGTGTAAAAAAGTCTATTTGTAGCAGTCATAATACAAAGTTTTAAAGGGTGAATAATGAAAAGTAAGAAGTAACCCGGAGCCATGACAGCCCCGGAAATAATTACTATTTATTGTTTGCAAGGTATTCCACGCATCCAATAATGTATATTGCATGTTCTTTGGCTGCTTGTTCTTTTTCTTGCTTGGTTGCGGTCTTATGATCCTGATCGGAAAGCATTTTAGCCGCCATCCGGACGATCTTTTTCATAGTGGAACAGTTTGCAAGATATTCAACGGAAGGAGTTAAACCGCGGTTTACTTTTTTCAAAAGTGCATTTTGCAGCCATTCAGTAAGCGCGTAAATATCGCGAGAATTGCGAATGTAGATAATTAGCAAATTTGTATTCATAACGCAAAATTTAAAGGGTGAAACTTGGTTTGTCTTTGTTTTTCCCTTAACTTTGCGTTGTCACTGTGGTAGGTGATCCGATAAACGCAAAGTTTAAAGGGAGGCCGGGAAGAGTCGCCAAACTCGACCCGGTTTTTTATTAGTATGAAATCTTTTGAATACGATCAAAAGGAATTAACAACCATGATCTTATATTTTAAATTAAACATTCAACCAAGAAGGAAGTAAAAGCGGGATTTGTGGTAGGTGATCCGATCTTTTATCTCCTTTTCTGTATTACAAAGATACGAATAATATTTGTAATACAAAACAAAATGTACTTTTATTTTTAAGAAAATGTCCTGTTTTTGCATTTATTAATATTTATATAAATAACTAATAATCAATATATTACACAATGATGCAAATGTAAATATAAAGCATTTATGAAGTAATGAAATATTTGTAATGTGCAGGCTTTAAATATGCTTATTTGCTTTATTTGTAGCCTTTGTTTAACTTTGTAGCAAGTTACAGAGCGCGAGACGCCAATATAATGAACTCTTTTATATCGTTTTATATGGTGTACAGTAAGCGCGTAACAGATTTACAGCAAATTTATCAATTAACCCCGGATGATGTTTTCTTTTGTATGCTTGTTGCATCCGGCGCCAGTCGTGGCGAAGCATACGCAACTATATTTAGACCACGATCAACCAAAATAGAAACGGCGCAACGCGGAGCCGCCCAGCTTGCAAAGGATAAACCCGGCATTAATAAATTGATACGGTCTTTTGAAGATAACCGCGCCGCCTTCCTTCCTGACAATGATAGCCCCAAAAGCAAGAAGAAAAAGAAAAACACAGAAGCAGAAGAGGAAGAAAAAGCCGGGAATGTTGTACAATACCGGGATAAAGACGCGGTTTTATCAGGTCTCGAACAAACTTTGCCTTATTTGAGGGGGAAAGATCGTGCGGATGTATTAATGAAAATTGCCGATCTCCAGCAAATGAAGAAGGACGAAAATACAGAAGAAGAGGAAACAGTACATTATTATCTGCCTTTGCAGTGTTATAGATGCAGCCTTTTTATAGCTGATCGAGCAAAGCGGAAAGCAGAAGAAGCGGAAAAGCCGGATTATATTTAATATTATAGGTATAATATAAAGAGAATCAAGGCAAAGCGCGGCTTTTCTCCTTCTTTGCCGGTCAACTGGGGAATGAAAGCAGGGAGGGCACCCCCCCCGGCTACCCAAGACACCAAGCATGTTTCAATCCCGGTCAAGATTTTTATTTTTTTTCTTTTTTGGAGTCAATAATGGATGTTTTTAAGGCTTTTCCAATGATAAATTACAAAAGTGAATGTCTGATGTATAGTTTTACTTCTGAAAATGTATAGTATATGTATGGTTTACTTCATAACTATACATGTGTAAATCATTCATTATTAAGTCAATGGAAATTTAATGTATAGTATGTATAGTTTATATGTAAATTGCGTATGGAAAAAAATATATATAATATGGTTTGCATAAAAAACTATACATACTATGCACTATTTTTCCATTGATTTGTATTTCAATATGTTATATATGTATAGTTGCCTTTAAAACCCTACATAAACCATACATATCAGAGAGAATGCTCCATCTGTATTTCCTATTGAAATAGAGTCGTTATCCTTTGTTTGCCAATATTTTATGATTACTTATATTGAATGGTGCTATGAATACAAAATATGATAAAAAAGCCTTCAAAAGCACGTGTTTATTCTATATTTTAAGTAGAAAACAATAGTATTTATATGATAATTATGTAGAAAATAGACTATATTTGTGGCGTAAAACGGCCTGAAAATAGGCATAAAACTATCAAAAACACTTGTTTTTGAATATATAATGATATTTTATGAAAATACATGAGTTTGATCCGGTGATATATCCACGCAAGTTGTGGGTTGCAGTCAGTACAGATACATTTTCAGATAGATTTGAAGGTGTAAGTGAATGGGATGATACTGCTGATGCCATTGTGGACTGTGTTCGTGATAAACTGCGAAATTTGGGTGGTATTCTTGTCCGATTTGAAAGTAAGAATGCCATTACTATAGCAAATATCGCTCATGAAAGTTCACATATAGCGATGAACATATTTGATTATATAGGTGCAAAAGTGGATTTAGCTAATCAGGAAACATTCTCGTATCTTGTTGGATGGGTTGCTGACTGTATCAATCAGGTAAGGACTGGTAAATTTAAAGACTGAAATGGAGTCGGGAAAGTATAGGAAGTTGTTAAATGAGGTCTTTGGGCTTATGAAAGGCGAGAAACTGGATGCCGCCTTACAAGAGTCCAAAAGTGCAGCGCGTGTTGACGCTGTGCAGGACTTGATGCGTGCAGCCATTATACGATCTTCGATTTGTAAGTTCAATGGTACTCCTTACTATTTCAGTGGCCGGATATATGAAGAGATGGCATGGGATGATTTTGGTAACCTGATATATGACTTGATGCGTAAATGCAAAATGCCCAATGGTGATTATTCCCGTGTGGAGGGTGTACTGAAAGTCTGTAAGCGTGTGGTGGCAGGAAAAGCCTTGAAGCCTGATAATGCCATTGTGGTGTTCAATAACTGTGTGTTTGATATGAATGCTCGCCGTGCACATTCTTTCAACCGCCGTTGGGTACAGACTACATGCGTTCCCTATGACTACAAGCCGGAAGAGCATGTCTTTCTTTGGAGAATGTTCCTGGATGAAGTTTTGCCGGACAAAAACATGCAAAAAGTTTTGCAGGAGTTTCTTGGAAGTATTTTTGTTGACCGGCGTGTGGCGAAAATGGAAACTATGCTTGTTCTTCGTGGCTCCGGCTCCAATGGCAAAAGTGTAGTCTTTGAAACGATCATGGGCATACTTGGCCGGGAGAATGTCAGCAATTTCGGCATAGGTGCATTGATTACTGGAAATGAGAGAAAAAAAAATATCGCTTTCATTAATGGCAAGCGGTTGAACTACTGTTCTGAAATACAAGCGTTAGAGTTTGGTAAGGATAGTGACACGTTGAAGAGCCTTATCAGTGGTGAACCTACCGAAGCCCGGCCTATCTATGGCGATAACTTCACTGCTTACAATATTCCCCTGCTTATGGCAAATGCCAACCAAATGCCGTATTTGAAAGACTGGAGCTATGGAATGAGGCGGCGTATTTGCATTATTCCCTTTGAGGTGGAGATACCCAAAGCCCGGCAGAAAAAAGAACTGTCACGGGATTTGGAGGCCGAATACCCAGCTATATTCAATTGGATATTGGAAGGACGTGACCGTTTTATCGCCAATGGTTATAAGTTGACAGACAGTAAGGAGCTTGAAAATGTCATGGATGAATATCAGTCGGAAAGTAGTACCGTAATGAAGTTCATGTATCAAATGAACTATCTGTGCCGCTATGAGGAAATTGCCGATATTGAACCCAAATGGATGTCTTCGGCCATTCTGTACCGGAAATATTGCAAATGGTGTAGGGACAATAATGCCAAAGAAGAGAATGTGACAGTATTCGGACGTATTCTTTCGGAAGCCGGTTATCGTAAAAAAAGAACCCCGAATGGTCAGGTGTATGGTTTGTATGGAACAGCCTTGACGGAAAAACTCTATTATGAGAAACGGGAAGACCTACGGGGTAACTATAAGCAAAGGATCGCTAAACCGGTTTATCAAGATGGCAAACGATACGCTTATACCCATGAAGGGCTTGCGGCCTGCTTGTCATTGAGCATTTATCAAGTCCAGCGTTTGTTCCGGGAGAAGAAACTGGAGGGGACGTACCACATGGAGAAGAGAACAACTGTTTTTGACTTGGACGCTGTGGAGAAGATTATCAAACAATTAAAAATAAGAACCAAATAGTATGATCGCACCGGATGAATTTGCAGAGGTTATTGAAAAAATAGATAACCTACGGGGAGCATTGGAAATCCCTATGCCAGCTGGATTTCATGTAAATCAAATGAAGCGTGAGCTTGAAGAAGTATCAGACAAATTAAAACGGATTTACGTTGAGGAAGAAGACGAAAATCCATGGGAGGAATAAGCATGGCAGTAAAATTTAGACACAAGGAAACGGGATTGTTCTTTTGCAGGGCAAAGGGATTATCCCCTTCAAGAAGAGATTATGACAAACTTGGAGAAGAAGGTATTTTTAGGAAAAGGCATTTGTCTAAGCGAGGAAGAATCTACGAAAGCGCAACTGAAAATCAGAAACGGGATTGGATTGGTAAGAAACATGCAGATGAATTTGAAATAGTAAAAGTATGAAAAATATGAATCACATAGAGTTAAGTGTTGAGCTGATGTCTATTCTTCGGGCCTTGAACTATTCATGTGAATTGAAGACAATAGAAGGTAAGAGCATTGTAATGGATATAGCAGTGCAAGGAGAATTGTCTGTCAGACACCAAAAAATGATTGAAATGCTTCTTGGTGGATTTCTCTCTGAATTTTATTGGGTAAATGGGAAGCATCATATTTATATCAGAGAAGAGTGCAAAGGGCTTCTTCCTGATGATGATAGGTATAGTTGCTTGATTCATGAAATGAATAAAGTATCATCGGATGAAGAACGTATAAACTCTTACGGTAAGGAATACTTTTTTAATCTTGGAGATAGATTTGAACGTAAATTAAAAATAGGATTATGAGCAAAAAAACAAATGGTATTCAGGTAGGTAACTTTATTGTTACGAGGGATAATGGTAGTGAACATGACTGGATCAGTATTAAGGCAGTGTCAGGTTTTTGGAGTATGCGTTTTCGGGATGATAACGGAATGTTTTCCCGGATTCGGGAGTTAACCAACAATAAGGAACTTCGTGAATATTTGGAAACATGGATCAAAGTATGTTTCCTTATTAGTAATGCAACCCCTGACGTTAAGTTTATGGAAGAGTTTTTTAAAAGCTATTCTGATCTTACCGAACGGCTACGAGGCTTGCAGCAACCAGTATCACCGGAAGATGATGCCAAGATACTGGAAGAAGAGAGAAACATGAATAGTATCAAGGAAGGTATTAAGGAGGAACATAAAAATGAGGGTACCGACTGATAAGGAAATTGAAGAGGCCAAAGAATACCTCCGTCAACGTCTGGATGCGGAGCTATCCATGCGTACCAATCTTCAAATTGTAATGATCGAGGCGGCAAAGCAAATTATAGATATTTCATACCGGTACAAGATCAGCCCTGAACTATTCCGTTTTTCAGCAAACAGACAGTTGCAGGAGGAAGTGGATGCCATTATTTTATCCCTTCTTGAAATAATTGAAGACTATACTTATACTTTGGCAGTAGCGACACATGAGGATAATAAGGATGCAATCATAACATGTATAACGCGAGAATCATACGGCAAAACCTTCACACAACGTGCAAGAGAATATGTTGACCGGTTTTCAAAGGAGGTTGAAACGGCCATTGCCGCCGGATTACTACTGAACCTTTCCAAAGACAAATTACTTTCATCTATCAGGCAGTCGGTAAAAACGCCATTGCTTAATGAGCATGTACAGAGAGCTATTTCAAAGGGTTATCCGATTATTTCAAGACTCGGTGTTCAGGAGTCTTTTGGAGTAGGACGTACTGTAAGCTCTTGGACTGCACTGTCAGATTTGACGGAGTATGCTGTGGCAGAGGGTTGGATGAAGCATTGGGAATTGCAGGCTAAAGCCTGTGGAGCCGTAGGGTTCTTTGTCATGCGTGGCAGCTCCTATCCTTGTAACATTTGTGACGATGAAGTCGGATTTCATGTGGAATGGGACAAATTACCACCGTATCACGGTCATTGTAAATGCTTTGCCGTTCCCGTATCAGCAATATAATTATTTAACATACTAAATATCAGAATATTATGTTTGGATTATCATTAATCAGCACAAAGAAACTCAATCATCTTGCATCAGAATGCAGCAAACTGGCTATTGCCAATGTTGAGCTTTCAAAACAAAATGCGACACAATCTAAAACTATTATGGAACTTACTGGAGAAGTCCGGGTGCTAAATTCTAAAATCCTTCTGAATGAAAGTATCAATGATGATCTGCAAAAGAAGCTTAACCGGAAATATCCTCGAAAGCCTTATAATAAAAAATTGTATCGAAAGTAGTGTCATATTCAATTCATTCATTACATTTGCAATGTAGAAGCTGACTTGTTATAACACAAGCTTATCAACCAAATTGTTGAAAAAGTAAAGCCTCTGTCTATTTTATGTAGGCAGAGGCGGCTTTTCCTAATGTATAGTTACATTGGATTCAGAGCGCGGAGTACGGGATTGCTTTCGCGCTCCGCGTTGGTACAGATCATTTTGCATTACCCTCTTTATTTTCATTTTTCTTGATTTTCAGTTGATATAGCAAGTCAGCTTGTTGCTGTTCCTTATATTCACGCATGATACGATCCCATTCATTGTTTTTTCCATAGCCGGATTCTTCCGAGCCGGTTTCTTTTGATAAAATACCGGCACCGACTAATTGTACCAAGTTCGATACCAATTCGGCTGCATTTTGGTGGACGTATGGAACTGCCCACGAAAAAATTTTCAAATTGAGGAATTTGGTAAGTTGGCCTTTTTCTGTTCCATATCCGTGCAGGAACAGCCGTTTCATTTTGTCTATTGATTCGTCAAATTCCTTGCAGTCAATCATGGCTTTTTCCAAAGATGGTGAATAGATCAGCTTGATAGCAACACCCGGTAAATCTCCTGACTTTACTTCGGGAGGCATGACAACAAAACTCCCCATAAAAATCATTTTAAGTAATGTATTAATTTGAAGTTCAAATGATTGTGATGCTTCGGGACGATTCATAAAGCCTGCATCATCATCCTTCCCCATAGTGATAGCTTTTACCGCACCATACATATCTCCCTGAATCTCAACATCTTCACCTTTAAGTAACATGATTGGAAATGCGTATGCCATATTGTTTTGACACAAATGGGAAATAGCCAGTTCGTACTTGTCGATATTATCTTGTGAAAAGCTCCAGCAGGCACCGTGTTTGTCCCGATAATATACAACCGGACATTCGGTAAATCCATGATCGTGTTCTTCCACTAATGTATATCCTTCAATACCGAAATACTGTTTCACTTTGTTTATTGCTCCGGCTATTCCCCTTTTATCCTGCCGGTAACGGTACATTTTTTTATTATCCCACACTTCCACCCAAGAAATGAGTTCCTTTCCCTCTTCGTCATAGTCGCTGTATCGCCGGGCAAACAGTGTCATTTGACCGGTTATGGAATCGTAGTGAGGATAAAGAGTGTCACCATCAAAATAGGAGAGATTCTTGGTGAACACCTTGCCTTCATTCATATAGAATACGATTGCTGCATCTCCCGTTATTTTTACACTTTTGGCATATTCGTAAAATGCAATCTCCATATTTTTATCCAGCCATCCTTTTTGAAATTCGAGAAATATTTCCCGTGAACTTTCATCAACTTTGGTATCGGTCAGCTCATGATGAATGTCATTGCCACATAGATGTACAAGTTGTTGGATAGTGATTATCATCTGAAAGGGAAAAGAAGCACGGAATACTTTCTCCCGGAAGAACCGTTTCTTCTCTTCGTCATATTTCAGTCTGTCCGGGTAAAACAATTCCGAATTGATCTTGTGCCCTGAAGGATAAAACTCACGGATAAAATCAGCCTGCGAAATGAGCTGCCATGTCAGCCTATCACTGTTGTTTGTGAACGATGCGTTTCTTAAATCGCTCGTAATCCTGCCTTGCAAGTAACCTTCGGGAGTAACCCTTGCAAAAGGCTTTTTTGTAAGAATCTCTGCTATCATATTAATCCTAAACCTTTTATGTGTTTGCGTTTATGTTTAATTTCAAAAATCATTCGCATAAGCAATGCTTCTATGAAGTCGGGAGAATGACCTACTAATTTTTTCATTATAATCTTCTTGATAATAGTCCAGCCTTTCTCTTCACTGTCTTCATCCTTTCGTATCGCTTTCCTTTCCTTGTCGAGAATCTGTCTAAGGGGAACTTTCTCAAACCCTTTGCCGGAGAACTTGCGTTCAAGAAGAGTCGGTTCAATGGAAATCTCCCGGTTGATAATTTTTTGTGCGAACAGATATGCCGCTTGTGATTTTAAATTCGCATAGATGTATTTGAATTTCTCTTCCACGGCTTCTTTGTTGTTGAATGGGATTGCATTCGGGAAAAAGCCTTTGAATATTTGTCCGAGTCCGTTAAGGTCATAGGTGAAGCATTCTTCTCTTACATGCCATTCTTCCAGCATCGCTTTTACGGTATCGACTGTTTTCTTGCTGTCAAGTTTGCAAACAAATATGTCTCTTATATGCCATCCTTCCCACAGCCACATGACAAGACTGTCGCCACCCTCAAATGCCGCATCACATGATACCCGGCGTATTCCATCACCTATCTGCATGGAATTGCGGTATAAGGCTTCCATGTGAGTCAGCTTTATTATATCATCTCCGGCAGCTTTGTATTTCCAGTTACCGTCAAGATCGCGTGCGCGTTGTTCGTCTGACTGGTTGACAAGGTTAGCCAAATAGGTCGGATCAGAAGACATCAGTTTTACATTATCGGAAAGTTTTGCTTCAATAAAAGTAACCGACTTGATAAACAGTTCTTGTGGTGTGCCATATTGCTCATACTCCGGCTTCCAGTAGGCGTGTATAATATCCTTGCATTGCTCATATACTTCCTCACGGGTATCTCCCCAATATATACCTGAAACATTGTCCCCGTCCATAAAACAATACCGGACTCTGCCATCACGTTCCGGGATTGGAAGACCATCTTCTCCGATCCACCAGTCAATGAATTTTGCAACCCAGCTGTCAGGATCAGGGTTACATGTTCCGATAAAGCGGTTACGGATATGAAAGGCGTTACGGTTACAAGTGATAAGGTATTTGAATTTGAGATATTCCATGTGGGTTATTTCATCCACACCTATATATGCGAACTGTTTACCTTGAAAACGCTTTTTGAAATCGTCAAGTGTGTCAGCATGATAGCTGAATTTTAAAAATCCACCTTTATAGAAATTCCAGCGCATGTCGTTTTTGGACTTGTTGTATTCCCCAAAATCATCATATAAGGTGGATGATGTTTCTACCATATCAGAGAGATCGTCTATCTCATGCCGGAGAAGCACAGAACGGAAGTTTTTATTTTTTATATCTTTCAATGTTTCCATAAGAAGAGTAAAAGTTTTACTTCCTCCACGGCATCCCCCACAGATGGTAATATCAGCCGGGGTGGAGAGCATGTTTTCCTGCCCTCCACCTTGTGCGATTATCTTATTCGGATTAGGAATTTTCCTATCCGCGTCCCTTAACATTTGGATATATTCATAATCAAGCACCAAACTGGCATTAACCGTTTTTATTCCACTATATTTCTCCATAAAAAGAAAACCGATCCTCACATTACACATGTGGAGACCGGCCTATAAGCTCTGATTCTAATATTGCAGTACAAAAATACGCATAAAGAGTATTATTTTCTACATTTTAATAGAAAATAATATCAAAAATGTTTTGAGAAAAGAAATCCAGTACATATATTTGCAACGAAAACATGGAGTATGATAAAAATTAGTGCGGATAAAGATGCAGATCAAAGGGAAATATACAACAAGATAGTTTTATGTCCGATATGCGGTCAGAAACTAACTGATATAAGCTATGTCAATGGTGTTGTTATATTGAGAGTGAAGTGTCGTAGATGCAAGAACTACATAAATGTGGATATTGTGGGTACAAAGTAGTTTTCAGGATAATATCGCGGAGTGGAGCAGCTGGTAGCTCGTTGGGATCATAGCCCAAAGGTCATTCGTTCGAGTCGAATCTCCGCAACAATAGTTGGAGTTGCCGCATTGTTTCTCCCTTCGATGTGGCGTATGGGGATAAAGGGAGAATATGGAAAGATGGCAGACGTGGTGTATGCGCCGGACTGAAAATCCGGTTAAGGTGATTCGATTTCATCTCTTTCCACAAAACCTATACGGTGTGGTTCAATTCCCACAGGTACGCTGAAATGGGGTATCGCAGGTTAGGTGAGTATAGGTATATTGTCCGGTTAGCTCAATTGGTAGAGCAATACACTGTTAATGTAAAGGTCGGTAGTTCGATTCTATCACCGGGCGCAATGAAGCGGAGATAGTTCAGTTGGAAGAACGTCAGATTCCAAACCTGATTGTCGGGGGTTCGAGTCCTTCTCTTCGCGCATATTGAGATATGGTGTAATGGCAACACAGCAGATTTTGGTTCTGCTATTCAAGGTTCAAATCCTTGTATCTCAACAAATGGCGTATTCGACTAACGGTTAGGTCGTCACCTTTTCACGGTGGAAACCAGAGTTCGATTCTCTGATACGCTACACAGAATGAATAACGTCCGAAATACAAGGGAAATGCGGTGGTTTCACCGAGACATCTTGTAGGTCGCATATTGGAAGTATGGGTGAGTGAACGATACCACCTCTTTGCTAAAGAGGCAAGCTGAAAGGCTTCGGAGGTTTGAATCCTTCTGCTTCCGCAAAACGGGTAGTTACCGAAGTGGCAAACGGGATAGACTGTAAATCTATTGGCTTTCGTCTTCATTGGTTCGAGTCCAATACTGCCCACTATTAAATGGAAAATAAGACCAAAGAGTCAGATTGATGCAAAAAGCATTGTCTGACTCTTTTTTTATTCAACATAAACACAAAATAAACACGATGGAACAAGAAAAAATCTTATCCACATTAAGTGAGAAACTTGGAGAAACCAGTTTTTCACCGCAGACATTACAGACGTATGTAGAACTTAATCCCATAGCCGAAGGTTCGGAGCCTGACGAGGCTTATTGGAACAAGGCTGTGAATTTTCTGAAAGGGATGCAAGGACAGTACAACCATGATGTCGCAACCAGAGTTGAGGACTTTAAGAAAAACTATAAGCCCCAACCGACTCCCCCGACACCTCCAACTCCACCGGTACCACCGAAAAACGATGATGAACTGGAGAAGAAACTGAAAGCACGTTTAGACGCGGAAGACAGCAAAAAGGTTCAAGCTGATTTGTTGAAGAAGGTTACGGCTGCAATGAAGGCCAAACAAGCGAATGATGATTATGTGTTGAGCAAGACCTTACAAGGGGTAACTTTCGATACCAAGAAAACTGTGGATGAACTGGTTACTGAATTTCTGCCGAAATATGATGCAGAATATAAGGCGTGCAGGGGTTATGGCACCGCCCCAAGAACTTCTGACGGTTCAGGTGGAACACAACACAATGCAGCCAGCAGATACTTTGAACGTAAAGGCAAGAAGGAAGGCTGGAAGAAGAATTGAAATTATTAACTCTAAAACAATAAATGTATGGGAACAATGGGTAACACGTTTGATGTGAACACCGTGAAATACGGACATGCCCGTAAAGTGTGGCGTGAAATCCGTCACCGTTATCCGGGCGGTGGTATGGTGAGTAACATTTCCGATTGGGTTGCGGTTGGCAAGATTCCTGCCGGTACAGCAGTGAAGTTTGATCTTTCAGGCAAGACTTTTAAAGCCTATACGGACGAACAGATTAAGGCGGCTGAATCAGATAATACCACTCTTGGTATTAATGGCTATTTGCAAGAAGATGTTCTTGTAGCCAGTGAAAACACGAAGGCCAGTGGGACAGTAGTCTATGCCGGAGAGATTTATCAGTACATGTTTGACGAAAAAGTGGTTGCTATCCTGCAAAAGATTACTACACTTCCTCAAATTGTATGGGTGCAGTAGAAGAATTTGAAAATAACATTTAAAACACGACAATTGTATGAATACACTTCCTATTGATTTGTACAAGGTTATCGAATATGGGCTTGGTGGGGACACTTGGCAAGAATTTATTGACCGTTACAAGGAGAAGTATGACCTACTTCAAATTGATGGTTTTGAATTTGAAGCAACCAAGTTGGATTATACTTTCTCCCAGCTTATTACGAGCCTCGGCGTGAAAACGCTGCCAGCTTACGTTGATCCGGAAAGTCCGGGTTATGAAGCTGCATTGGGAGAACTCGAAGGAAGGACGGGTAATATCCCGACTCAAAAGAAGTTCTACCGTTTGAACCGTGTGACTGTGAGACAACAATTACAGCTGTTGCAACGGGTAGGCATGTCCGCATTGACGGAAGAGATGCAGAATGTGTTCTTGGGCTTGCTTGATGAAAGTGCTGACGGTCTTATCGGATCGTACTACAATGCGCTTACTCACCAGCGAATGAGAATTGTTTCCACGGGTAAGTTCACTATTGATACTGATAACAACCCACGTGGTTTGAAGGGTATCACTATTGACTTTAATATCCCTGAAAACCATTACCAGGTATTGGCCGGCACAAGCCGTTGGTGGACTAAGGATGAACATATTCCGGCAAATCAAGGCTCTGCCTCTGATCCGATTATGGATATAAAGAACAGAGTGAAAGAGATTCGCCGCAAATATCATTATTTGGGCAAGATCAGGATGGAGCTGGCGCAGGACTTGTGGGATGATTTAATGACTCATACTGCGGTTCTTAAACGTATCGGTCATTCTCTCTATCCGACTGTGACGGATGATAGTACGGTTATTGCCAATGCACAGAATGAAGATGAAGACCGCCTGAAAGCCATTTTCAAGAAACTGGTTAAAGTGGATGAAATCGTACCACGTGACAGCTATGCTTTTGTTGACAAGCCCGGTAAGGATGCAGACGGACAGCCTGATCTTATCACTGAACAAGTGGAAAACTTCAAGGCTACCAATATCGCCTTTATACCGGTAGGTCAGATTGGTACAATTCAAGGTGTGGAACCTTTGACTTTGGGATATGAGGCAAACAAGGTTGCTTCTTATGACGGTGGACGTTTGAAACTGACACAGAGAGCCAATCCTGAAACACATTCAATCTATATTGAAAGTGAAGCCGCCCAAATGTGTGTGCCGAGAATGCCGCAGTATATGTTCATTTCTACTGTGACTGTGTAACTCTTAACTTCATGCAAGAATGAGTGAGGAACTTTCTCATACGGAAGATATGACCATTGAAGACTTTTTGAGTGGCGCAACCGCTTATGAAATAGCGGATAACGCCCTCAAAAGGGTTCTTGTCAAGCGGAAAATCGCTTTTGGAACAATGGTAAGTGAACTGACCGAAAGGCAACTTGATCTTGCCACTGCCGATATTTATATGTGGTGTGCAAGCACTCCAAGCAGTAAGAATGATACCGAAGACAGTGACGGGGGATGGAAGCATAAGGAAGGTGGTTGGCAGACCAGCGCATACGACAAGCGGCAACTCCGTGAAATGGCGAAAGAACTGTATGAGAAATGGGATGAAGAAGTTGTAAAGGGCACTAAAATCAGAATAGTCAATTTTTGAGTATGAAAGTAAATAATCCACGGCATCCGCACAAATGTACTGTTTACCGAATTATAGGTGAGGATTCTTTCAGTGATGGTGAGAAGGTGATCTTGTATGAAGGTATATGCCGAAAGGAAGGTAGTACAAATTTGCGGACATTCAAAACCGATAATGTGATAAAGAGCGATTATCTGTTGAGCCTTCCCGGAATTGTTGAAGGAATATTGGCCGGTGATCTGATAGATGTCACGGACAGACAAGGCACTTTCACTCAATGTATGGTTACTGATAGCTATGCCGGAAATTTGGGAACAACTGTGTATTTCAATCTTGCAAAAAATTAACGCATGGATAACCGGAGCAATGAAGTATTGTTTGATGAAGGAATAAGGAAGGCAAAGGAGCTTGTTTCAGGATATATCTTTGATGTCTTGACTAAATGCTGTGAAGAACTTATCCAAGATGCACTTGATAACAAGTCAGGCTTTCGGAATCTTACGGGTAATACAATAACCAGTTATGCGTGCGGATTATTCATGGACGGTAGATTTTCCTATTTCGTTTGTAGTGGAGATTCAATGAAACAACCGGTGAGAGTAAAGCTGACTAAAGGTGAAACATTTGTAGGTGTCAGTTATGATAATCAGAACAGACGTTTTACTGGAACAATAGAAACTGATAAAGGTTATGGCGAAGCATTCTCCTTTGATTTCTTGAAAAGATATAAGTCGGAATCACGTAAAGGATTTGAGATAGTAATGTGCACGGGTACTGAATATTCAACCTATTTGGAGAATGTGTTGAATGCAGATGTTCTGACCGGAACATTTCAAAGGGCACAAAATACATTATTCAAGAACTTTAAACCAATGAAATGATGGGACGGACAGTTTATAGACGTATGGATATATTAAAACAAATCGCTGATGCAGTAACCGGCATTGGTGAAAAGGTTTTCATAACAGATCGTCCGGCTGCTGAACAAAAGGCGATGAAGGACTTTGTTGTTATCCGGTTGCCACAAACTATCCAAGATAAAGGAAGTACCTACCAAGACACTTACTGTCAGATAAACGTTTTTGCGCATGATCGCTCAAACGGTATTGAGAATACAGTCCGTTTGGATGAAATGCAAATGGAAGTGGTTTCAAAATTTCCAATAGTGACGGAATTGTTTTCAGCTGTAAGTCCACGATTGCTTCCCGGAGGAAATGACGGACTCGGTTTTCATTCCTTAATAATACAAGCGAAGCTAATAATAAACAAATGACACAAACTTAAAAAGATACGATTATGGCAGAGATTTCTATTACTACCAAACTGGAAGAGTTAAAGGTGCTTTTTAATCAGATGAAGGAGGTTTATTATGTGTCCAAAGTCAATAGTGACCTCGCAACTTTAGCGGCTTTTGATATGGAGCTGCCGGTACTCTCTGACGGAGTTACATTTGATACCGGAGCTGCCGATGTTTCCAAGATCAAGTTGACAACCGGAGCAACTTGGACTTCTATTGCTAATGCTGGAGATTCCGATATTCAGTTTCAAGTACCTTCCGTGGCAGGAAAGATCAATGACTTGTTACTGAACAAGAAAGCGGAAACGGTGACTATGACTGCTACCATTGATGGTGAGACTTATGAAGGTGAAGGTTACAATATCGAACCGAAGAAAGTAATCGGAGGACTCTTCATGCGTAGTGAAGACCGTCAAACAGCCTTGTTCTTACCGAATGTTGAGGGGTATAGCAACTTCGTCAGCGAGCAGGATAAGCCGGGGTACTTTAATGTATCTGTTTCTCCGTTGAATGATGCTAAGGGTGCCTCTATTTACATTTTACGTAAAAAAGTGTCCGAATAAAAAACTTAGGATATAACACTTTGCAAAATTCATATCAGCGAAAAGGTGGTGAGCTACTTGATACCGGCCACCACCTTTTTTCGTATAAAACACGATAAAATATGACAAAGAAGAATGACATAACACTTCCTACACCGGAGGATGAAAGGCTATTGAATGATGTGTTGGAAGACAGTGTGGACTATGTGGAAGTCCGAGGAAAGAAATATGGTATTTCATGGCTGAAAAGAGGGACTATACGCAAATTCACCAGTACCATGCAGAAATCGGGAAATGATGATAAGATCAGTTGCCAATGTGCAGCCGCTATCATTTTGAACGGATATTGGAAGATCAAGTTCTTCTATCCTTTCTTGTGGCGATGGTTCTTTTATATCAAACAATATGGAGATCATGAGCTGATGAAGGTTATAGCCGGCAAAAAAAAAATTCCAGTGGAAGACTACTTGACTGCTACCATATATCTGACCGCGATGAAGGACACGATGATGACAATGACAAAAGAGGAAGCAGAGCATATCCTTCACGAACCAGCTACGGACAAACGTGGGAAATAGGCAAGTCCTATCCGTGGCTGACAGAGCCTTTGAGAGTATTTGGGATTCCAATAAGCAAGCCCTTGTTTGGTATTTATTGGGTACTTACAAATGCACAAATTGAACTATTGGCAATGGATGTGTCTATTGTGGTTACAGATTGTGACAAGGACAACAAGGAAAAGAAGCACGATACGAAGAACTTCAAATCCCCTTCCGTAAGCGAAATAGAGGATGCTGCCAAACGCTGGAAAGATAAGTATGGCAATGGAGAAACAGCAATTAACATTAATGATTATAAGTAACACAAACACAATAATATATGGCTGATCTCGGTAATTTATATTTTGATATACTGTTCCGTGATAAGACAGCGGAACAACGTAAAAAATTGAAAGCGGAAATCACCAAAGACTTGCAGGCAAAACTTGATGTGGGTTTTGACAAGAAGAAGTTGGTTGGCGATATGAAGACTTTGCTTCAAAGTGAGAAGTTTAAGATCAATGTGGTAGTGGATAAGGCCAGTACCACACAAGCTGTCCGTGCCGCCTTGCAAGCCGCCGGGTTGAATACAAACTTTACAGCAAGTGATTTACGCGCCGCCAAAGCCGCAGCCATTCAAACCAAAGCGGAGGCTTCTGCCGCAGCTGCACGTGAGCTTGCGCGACAAAGAGCCGCCCGTGCCGCCAAAGCGGAACTGGATTTGGCTAATGCCCGTGAGAGATCAGCCAATGCAGCAAGGCGGCACATGACAGCCACTCTCAATATGAATGGAGCAATGAACAGCCAGTTGAGTATTGTCGGACAATTAAGAAATGAATTTTTGGGGCTATACTCCATTTATGCGGCACAAAATTTCTTACGTGCAGTGGTTGATATTGGTGGTGAGTTGGAGAATCAGAAAATTGCAATGGCCTCTATCTTGCAAGATGAAGGCAAAGCTACAACCATATTCAATCAGATTAAGAAACTGGCTGTTGCTTCTCCGTTCGGGGTTATGGACTTGAATCAGTATGCCAAACAACTTTCCGCGTATTCTATACCATACAATGAATTGTATGATACCATGAAAAGGCTGGCTGATATATCAGCCGGTGTAGGTGTTGATATGGGACGTATCATATTGGCCTACGGTCAGATAAAGGCTGCTAAATTCTTGAAAGGAACGGAATTACGACAATTGACGGAAGCGAACATTCCTATGGTGGATAAACTGGCCGAGCGATTCAGCAAGTTGGAAGGCCGCATTGTCAGTGCCGGTGAAGTGCTTGATATGATCTCGAAAAAGAAGGTTACGTTTGAGGATGTAAAAGATGTTCTTTGGGAACTTACGGATGATGGTGGCATGTTTAATAATATGCAGGAAGTTCTTTCAGAATCAGTTAAGTCCAAATGGAAGAACTTGGCTGATGCGATTGACATTATGCTTGGTGATATTGCGGAGTCAATGGGTAGTACATTGAAATGGACTGCCGAAAGCCTTACCACCCTTGCTCAAAATTGGAAAGAAATTGTACCTTTTATAACAGCGGCCACAGCTGCGTTTGGAACATATCGGGTTGCGGTTTATGCAGGATCACGTGCCATGGGAGTGGCAAATGCTACATTAATAAAAGGAACACTCGCAGCTAAACAGAAAACAGCAGCGGATTTAGTGATGGCTTCCAATTACCGCACTTTAACTGCCGCTGAAAAAGGATTGATTGCTTCAAGAAATGCTATGACTACCGCAGAATGGAGGGCATTGGCTGTTAGTGGCGCATTGAACAAAGAACAAGCGTTGAGGTTGATAACACTTGGGAAAATTAAATCAGGTCAGGCAGGACATATTACCCAATTACTTAATATATCAAAAGCTGAACTTCAAGTGGCTATGTCAGCTGGAAAAGCTCGTGTGGCAATGACAATGCTTAGTTATGGAGCCAAACAAGTTTGGACTGCTTTTAAGGGTTTGTTCAATCCATACATGTATTTGTTCGCTGGACTTTTTGCCATTACTGAATTATGGTATAAGTCCGAGCAAAAGGCTGACGAAATGAACGAGCGTATTTCCGAGCTGACAACAAGAGCACAAGACGGTTTCAAGAATTTAACGAAAGAAGCTCAAAAATTTGCTGATGTTGATCCTTTTAAGGCGAATGATGCCTCACTGATTTCTTCTATTGAAGAAATGAAAACAGCATTAAAGGATTATTCTCCAGTTTGGGCAGACACTTTTAATGAAACGTTTAAGACTGATGATGAAGGAAATACGGTTAAAAGCCTTGCAGAACAATATATATTGCTTCGGAATGCTTTGAATGATACAAAAGAGGCTTATAGATTGTTGAATGCCATAAAAGGTACGTCTGAACATGCCAATGAAGCGACTGACGGTTATTTTGATGACAGTTTTCTTGAAAATATCAATGACTACATTGATGCGGAGGAACGGGTAAACAAGATTATTGGCCGCATGTCAGGCAGCTATATCGAGTATTCCACCGCCATGCAGAAAGTTATAGCCAAACATGGTGATTTTGCCAAAGCCGCTTCGGGTAAACCGCTGAAAGAACAGCTATCCATTCTCAAAGAATACCCCAAAGCATTGGCCAGCCTGAATAATGAGTTGCCTTTCACTGGAGGATATAGAGATGATATTTTTCAATTGCGGAAAGCGTGGAAAAACTCTAAGCGTATTTATATGGAAGATGTATTGCCGGATATGAAAGACTTCCTATCTGGGTACAAGTCGAGGCTGAAAGCTGCCGGCTGGGATTTGGAGAATTTGAGTGATGCGCAGAAAATAGCTATCGGTTTGGATATAAGTTCTTTCTTTGATACGTTCGAGAAGATGCCGAAATATATGCGAGACTTCTTTAACGAGAAGACTCTTGAAGAAGAGTTCAATATCAAGATTAATGCTGAATATACAGAAGCCAGTCAAAGTTTTTCTGATTTGCAGAAAAAGTTCAATGAAGCCACAGATGGGCAATTTGAAGTCCAAATAAAGGTTTCCACAGATTCAGAGAAAATCATTGAAGGAATACAAAAAGGATACAAGGAAGCTAAAGAGACAACAAATCAATTGAAGCCGGTATTGATTAAAGCCGGAATAGATTTGTCAGGTATTGGAGCTATTGACTTGTCAAAACTTCCCGACTGGCAGAAGCAAATTGTATCAGATTATAAAAAGGCTTTCGACACAATGCAAGCCGGTGAGAAAGGAGCTAAAGAAATCGGTTTTTCTCTCACTGTTCCAAATAAGGATAAGAGCAAAAAGGATGCCTTTGCCGAAAGATTGAAAAAACGGGTAAACTTACTAAAGGAGGCATATTCTGAATATAAGAAGTGGACTGACATTGTTGGAAAGGGAGAAGCTGCCAGCAAGGTTAAATCCTTATTTAAAGTGAATATTGTAAATTATCGGGATGAATTGAATAAGATTCTTAACCAGCTTGACGATAAGACCGAAGAGCGTAGGGAATTGAAAGTTTCTATACGGAAAGTGCTTTGGGATATTGATGCCAACGCTATGAAAGAAGCTTCGGATAAGGCCACAAAGGAACTTGAAAGGTACGTGTCTGATGTTTCAAAGAAATGGGATATATACAAGCAGCTTATCAATGCCGGTGCAAGTAAGAAGGATGCTTCAACTTATGCTTTTGGTTTTTTGACTGATTATGAGAATGAAGCGCAATATTTAATAGATACAGTACAAAAGAAACTCAAAGAAAAGGCTGTTGATCTTCCATTCACTTTGAGTGACGATGAAGCAGAAAGTATATTAGGAGGTAAAGACAGCCCATTATATAAGCAATTTTTTAAGGTGTGGAAGGATGCTAAAGAGGCATTTGAGAAAGATAAGGTAAGTATTGCACTTGATGATACAAAGGTTATTGCCAATGCAAGATCAACGATAGAAAAGATACGAATATTAAGTGAACAGTACGCATCAAAGACTGGATTAAGTGTCGGAAAAAATGGGGAGTTGGTTGGTGATACGTCAGGTCTAAACAATGTTCAGAAGGCTTATCTTGATGAATATAATAAGAAGCTGATTGAATTAAAATCGACCTTATTACAATTGTTACCTGAATGGGAGAAAATATTTGGAGATAAAGAGCAACGTTCATTCTCTGATTTGAAAGAGGCTGAACGTATCGCAAGGGAAATCAAGAATAATGCAAAGGTTTCCTATGATAGCGATGGAAAGCCCAATGGATTTACTTCTTTTTTTACGAAAGATGATGGTAGTATTGAAAATGTTAAGGGTGCTTATTCTTTGTTGGATAAATTGATAAAAGCCATCCCCCAGTTGCAAGATGCACAGTTGGCTGTAAATCCATTCAAAACCTTAGCGAAGAATGTAAAAGAACTTTTTACTTCTGAAAAAGACAGCGACAAACTGGAAAAGAAAATCGGACGGTTGGGAGAAAGTGCCGCTGAAAGTGCTGATCTTGTCGGCAATTTTGCAGGACAGATGTCTTCCATGTTCGATGCTTTGGGCAATGAGGGTATGGCCGACACGATGGGTAATGTGCAGGATGCCATGTCTTCTATAAGCAATATCGGGCAGGGATTCGCCAAAGGTGGAATCGTTGGTGGTATTGCTGCCGCTGCTGGTGAAGCTGTAAATTGGATTGGGAAGATAGCACAAGCGCATGATAAGAAACTCGATAAGGCTATTGAAAAGAGTAAACTTCGTGCTCAACAGTTGCAATATATATACGAACAAATTGACGGTATTCTTGAACGTTTTTTGGGCAGTGGCACGGAACTAAAACTTGTAGATGCAGAAAATGACCGTACCCGGTTGAATCAATTAAATAATCAGATTGGTGCAATACGCAATAAGGGAAAGATCAACATCTTCGATTTGATGTCTTTGCAGAAATATAAGCAGGAAGCGGAAAAACTTCAAAAACGTGTTTCGGCATACGATGAAGGTGGTGCATACGGGTATCAACGTGCCTTGATGCAAGAACAACTTTCAGAATTGGAGAAACAACGGCAAGCCGAAATTGACAAGAAGAAGACGGATGATAGCAAGGTGGCTGATTATGAGAATCAGATTGCGGAGATGAAACAGCAAATAAAGGATTTTGCCGAAGAAACGGCTGAATCTCTTTATGGCATTAATTTGAAAGACTGGGCTTCACAGCTGGGAGATGCCTTGTATGAGGCATGGCAGAAAGGCGAGGATGGTGCCGAAGCTTTCAAAAATAAGGTTGCCGACATTATGGGTGATGTTATGAACTCCATTCTCAAAATAAGTATTTTGGAACCGGCCATGCAACAGCTTCAAAAGATGCTTTTTGGTGAGGATGGAATGAGTGGTTATTTCGGCAAGGATTTCTCTCTTGACGAAAAGGAGTTGGAAAGTATTGCGGACTATCTAATGGGGGTAAGTGAGAAAACCGATGATTACTATTCCATGCTTGACAAACTGAATAACTATATGGAAAAGAAATATGGTATCAGTATGAAGGAAGAGGAAGAAGACAGTGGAAGTGGTTTATCTAAAGGCATACAGAATGTTACTGAAAATACCGCTAACCTTTTGGCTTCTTATATAAATGCAATCCGGGCTGACGTGAGTGTTAAACGGGAGTATGTGCGCAGATTGGTTGAAGAATTGTTCCCGGCCTATAATGTAATAGCACAAGCACAATTACAACAACTGACAATGATACAGATAAATACAGCAAAGAATGTGGAATTTGTGGAAGAAATCAGGGATATACTACATAGGAATATAAACGGTGTAAACAAGTTTAATATATGATTATGAACAGATTGAATAGTGAATTGAGAGGTCATGCCGTATCGTATGGCCTCTGCACACAATGGCAAGGTGACTGGCAAAACAATAAAAGCCAGCAAGAATTGATCGGAATGTATATACGGGGCATTGATTTTTGTATTGAACACGATTATCCGACGGTGGAATATATAAAAGGTAATTTTGACCGGAGCCTGCTTCATCAAAACCTTATTTTTGTTGATGAACCAGTGACCGGAGGCAACAATGGTGTATATGTACTGAACGGTAAATGTTCAGGCAAGCTTTCTTTCGGTAAATTTACAGCCGCTACTCTCCATTTGCGCCATGATAGTGAATTGACTCTTGAAGTGGAAGATTGCGCCAAAGTTTTTGTGAGTGTATATGATCGGGCTAAACTACATGTAAGGCAAAGCGATGTGGCTAAAGTTTATGTATATGTTCATGGTGGAAACTGTAAAATAGAATCCGAAGGCAATGTTATGGTAAGATATAAAAAGAATGGGGACTAACACGTTTTCTGCAATATATTTATTTACAGTCTTTTATATTTCTAAATTATTTGAACGGTATCATAAATTGTAACCAATATCTCGTCACAATACGGTAGATACGTGCATTATTTATATTATGTCTAAATTTTAGAGTAAATATAACTGTTTTTATTTACCGATTCTTACCGTTTGTTACTGATGTTTACCGAATTTATTTTATTGATTTTTAGGTTGTTGTATGGTGAAAATATCGTTTCTATATTTGTGTCGGAAACAATGCTGTTAGGTTCATTTCGTGGTTGTCATGAACTGGAATAAAATATTATAGGGCATTCTCTTTGAGGCAGACAACCACATTAGGCTTCATCGGGATTTGCCCTTTCTCTTTATTATTATGTCAAGCGTGACTATTATATTAAGGAGGGTTCAGTAGGTACGAGTAATGGCGTATTGGGGTTCGATTCCCTGCCTACTACAAGATCGGACAAAATAATTCCCCAAAAGCGGAGATGTCCGAGCCGCTGATGGGGAAAACATTAACTTTATAGTGCAAAGATATGGAAAATTTTAATCAGTTAATACCTATTGATGAGGGAAAAGGTAAAAAAA
>OMDB01000348.1_pt1 | contig 25527 bp, 20 predicted proteins | sample 1645161 | NCBI WGS metagenome assembly OMDB01 (sample SAMEA103958135, study PRJEB25191) | human gut metagenome
CCTTGGGGCAGTGGCGCTTTTCCACCGGCTTGCCCTTTTCCACCAGCAGGATCTTCTTCTTGCTGCCGTGGCGCAGCAGCTCCACAGCGGTAAAGATGCCGGCCGGGCCGGCACCGACGATGATCAGGTCGTAGTTGTTCATAATGTTTTCCCTTACCATTGATTTTAGTTACTCTCTTTTGTCAGCGGCCTGAGAGGACAAGCCCATTAATCGTTTTCCTGCTCGACCTCGGCACTCTCGTCCACATGGTCGAGCTCCACGGCGGAAGCTTCCACGTCTGCGGGGGCAACATCCGGCGCAATGACGCCGTCGCCGTTCAGGTCCTCGCCCGTCACGGCCTCCAGCATGGACTGGGTCTCCGGGTGCAGCTTCAGGAACCGCTTCACCGCGATGACCGTGTACAGCGCGCTCAGCAGGTTGAGCGCACCCTCCACGATCAGGATGACGCCGATGGCCATGACCAGCGTTTCCATGGTGCCGAAGGGGTCCACGATCATGATGACACCCAACGCGATGCTGAGCACCGCCAGCAGCAAAAAGCCCTTCCAGCTCGGATACTCGCACCGGCGCAGCTCCAAGGCGTTCTGGATGCGGCCAAGGCTGTCAAAAATGACGAACAGGCCGAACACGATGGGCAGGATGCGCACCACGATGTCGCTGCGGATGATGAGGAACGCGCCCAGCCCCAGACACACAAGGCCGGAGATCAGGGTCAGCTGGCTCTGGAACACCCCGCGCTCCACCGCAAAATAGCGGATGAGCTGCACGGCCGCACAGGCCAGCACCACGCCGCCCAGCGCGTAGCAGACGATGTTGAGCGCGGTACCGGGGACCAGCAGCAAGAAGATGCCCAGACCCAGATACAGGAGGCTCATCAGCACGAGGTTCCATTTTAACTTCTTTCCCATAAGGCTCACGTTCCTTTCGGTTTTGTCAGTTGTACAGGGGAGCGATGATCTTCTTGTTGAGCTGCGCGAAGAAGGCGAAGCTCATCGCCACGCTGACCAGCTCTGCGATGACGAAGGACCACCACACCATGTTCAAGTTGCCGGTCTGGCTCAACAGCCATGCGGCAGGGATCAGCACCACCAGCTGACGGCAGATGGAAACGATCAGGCTGAACATGCCGTTGCCCAGCGCCTGAAACGACGAGGACAGGATGATGCTCATGCCGGCCAGCAGGAAGTGGAGGCAGATGATGCGCAGCGCCGGGATGCCGATGGCCAGCATGGCGTCGCTGGCGGCGAAGAAGCCCAGCAGCTTATCCGGCGCGAACTGGAACAGCAGGAAGCCGATCAGCATGATGCCCTCGGCATAGCACATGGCCAGCTTGATGGTCTTCTTCACGCGGTCAGGTCTGCGGGCACCGTAGTTGTAGCTGATGATGGGGACCATGCCGTTGTTCATGCCGAAGATGGGCATAAAGACGAAGCTCTGCAGCTTGAAGTAGACGCCGAAGACGGCGACGGCCGTGGCCGAGAAGGCCATCAGGATCTTGTTCATCAGGAAGGTCATCACGCTGCCGACGCACTGCATCGCAATGCTGGGCAGGCCAACGATGTAGATCCGCTTGATGGCATCGGCGCTGGGGCGGAAGCCGTGCCAGTCGAGCTGGATGTCGGGGTTCTTCTTCAGGTTGAAGAAGATGGCCGCGCCCGCGCCGCAGAACTGGCCGATGACGGTGGCCACGGCTGCGCCGGTGGTGCCGGAAAGGGCTTCACCGCAGTAGCCGAAGATGAAGATGGGGTCCAGCACGATGTTGACGATGGCACCGATGAGCTGGCTGCACATGCTCAGGTTGGTGCGGCCCGTTGCGGCCAGCAGCTTTTCGCTCATGGTCTGCATAAACAGGCCAAGGCTGAACACCGAGCAGACGGTCAGGTAGCGGATGCCCTGCTGGGCGATCTCCGCATCGTTGGTCTGTGCATAGAAGTAGGGCTTCATGCAGGTCAGGCCAATGACAAAAAATACCGCAAAGCTGCAAAAGGCGAGGAAGATGCCGTTTTCGGCGGTCTTGTTGGCGCGGTACTGATCCTTTTCGCCGAGGCTCTTGGACAGCAGCGCGTTGACGCCGACACCGGTGCCGACGCCGACCGCGATCATGACGTTCTGCAAGGAAAAGGCCAGCGAAACGGCGGTCAGGGCGCTCTCGCTGACGTGGGACACGAAGATGGAGTCCACGACGTTGTACAGCGCCTGTACCAGCATCGAGACCATCATCGGGACGCTCAGTTTGATGAGCAGGGGGTTGATGGACATGGTGCCCATGATGTTTTCCTGCGCAGCAGGGGAGGTTGTTTGCTTTGTTTCCACGATTACTCCTTATTGACGAATTTTCTCTATGCCTGAAACATGGGCAGGGTGCAAACGCACCCTACCCACGCAGCATCACTGTTTTTTGAGCGTTTCGGCTCAAATGGCTTGGCCGCTTACGTTTCGGCGCTTTCCATCGTCTTTTCCTTGGCAGCCACGGCGTCAAGGATCATCTTGACGCAGGTCTCGCGGCCAAGGGCAGCGTTGATGGCCAGATCGTAGTTGTGGGCATCGCCCCAGCGGTTCTGGGTGTAGTAGTTGTAGTAGGCAGCGCGGTTGCGGTCGGTCTTCTCGATCTCTTCCTTGATGCCCTTCTCATCGTGTGCCTTGACCAGCGGATCGGTCTTGGCCAGCTCACGGCGCCACTCCACCGGCGCGTAGATGAAGACGCGCAGCACATCCTTGCGCTCCCGCAGCACGTAGTCACCGCAGCGGCCCAGAATGACGCAGGGGCCTTCCTCGGCCAGCTGCTTGATGATGCGGCTCTGCAGGATGAACACCTGATCACCCAGCGGGAGCTCGTTGCCCATGGTATACAGGCTGTACAGCAGGCTGTGGGTGCGGCGTTTTTCGCTGGCGGCTACAGCTTCCTCCGAGAGGCCGGAGTGCTTTGCGGCCATGGTGATCAGCTCCTTGTCGTAGAGCTTGATGCCCAGTGCGTTTGCAACATCCTCTGCGATGTAGTTGCCGCCGGTGCAGTACTCACGTCCAATGGTGATGATCGTTTTTGCCATAATGTGTTCCTCCCTATGTTGTGGTTTCTATCCCGAAAAGCGCTATGCGCTGCCGGCTCAGAGGCCGGGCTGCACGGTGCTTGGGTCCTGTTGGGGTGCGGCAGGCTCTGCCGCGGGCTTGGGGGGCGCGGGGAGACGGACTTCCGCCACCCGCATCCGCCCGGTCTGGTCCACCGCGTACACGCTGCAGCGGCCGCCTGCGGCCAGCTGTTCGGGCGGGAAGAGCAGCCCGCCCTCGGGCGTGCGCTCCATCCGGCGGAAGGTGCGGTGGGCAGTGGTGGCGTGGGCCACGCCATCGTGGACGGCATAAGCCGCCCAGCCGGAAAAATCCTCCGGCAGCGGGTCCTGCTGGCCCCGCTGCTCAAAGAAATAGCTGCCATCCTCGGCGCGGGTCAGGTCGCACCGCACCCGGTTGGGCAGGTCGGCGGCCACTTCCCGCTGCTTGGGCCGCAGGGCAATGGCCCGGCCCGTGAAGTATCGCATAAAATCCGTCAGCGCCATGGTGCAGTTCACGGCACCGTCGCTGTCGGCAGTGGGGTCGTTCAGCAGCACGAAATCCGCCAGAACGGCATCATCGTGCCCAAAGCCCCGCAGGCCCATCCAGACCCCCACGGGGTCCCGCTGGCCCCGGACGCGGCGCTCCACCCGGACTGCGATGGAGCAGTCATCGTGGATCTGGGCGCGCAGGTCGGCCAGATCCATCCAGGCCTGCCAGCAGGGGTAGCCGCAGCAGCCCGCCGCCGCAGCCGCAAAGGCGGCATTGCCGGTGGAGCTGGTGGCTTTGTCCTCCATGGCGTAGGCAACTTCCTCAGGCAGGATATCCTCGCCGTAGCGGTTCATCAGGGCTGCCATCACAAGGGGCAGGTCCATCTCACGGCCAAAGCTGGGGTCGTGGGCGCTCAGACAATATTCCGGCAGGTAGAGCCGCCGGTTCAGTGGGTGGCCGTTGTGCTTCTCCCAGGCAAGGGGACGTGCGGCGGCGGCCAGTAGCCGGACAGCCGGGGTTGCCTTGTCATCGTTGGTGGAAAGGTTCACCTGCAGCTGGATGCCGGTGCCGCCGCCCGGTGTGGCAACGGTGACGGTGTCCCCCATCAGGAATACCAGCCCGTCCTCGCTCTGGGCTTTGATGCTGCAGCGGGGGTAATCCGGTGCCCACTTGCCAAAGCTGAGCCAGCCGGTCCAGGTGTTCCCGGCATAGACCCGGCAGCGCACCTCGACCATGGTGTTGTGGGGGGCGCTGGCGTTCCAGCTGACATTCAGGTTGCAGAAGGCCGGCATGGCGAACTCCGGGGTGGTATAGCTGCCGTAGGGCAGATAGCGGCCGGCGGAGGAATCCAGCACCACCGCGCCGCTTTCCAGCGCCACATTGTCCAGTGCGCCCCGGGAGAAGGTCTCGGTGCCGTGTAGCACCAGATTGTTCCGTTGTTCCATCCGCACTTCTCTCCTTTGCGCGCTGTGGACGGCGCAGTGTTATTCTTCGGGGGTGTCCTCGCCGCGCTCGGCGCGCAACTCCTTTTCCAGCTGGGCATCGTGGAGCTTCTGGATGCTCTCCTCAATGTGGAACACCCGGTTCAGGTCGCCGTAGACGATCTGGCAGCAGATCTCGCACTGGAACCAGAAACCGAGCACCAGCATCAGCAGCAGGCCCAGCGGCATGCACAGGATCACCAGGCCCCAGAACAGGATGGTGACCAGCGCTGCGGCCAGCGCGTGGGGCAGGAACGCGATCATGCAGTTCAGGCTGTTTTTCAGCGTCAGGCGCAGGGGCTGATCCAGCAGCACGATCTGGGGCCACATGTAGGAAAACAGCATGTGGAACAGCACAAGGTTCAGCACCGTGGCCACCCACATGGGAACGCCCACGTTGGTGCCGTGGTACAGCATGTTGAAGCAGAAATAGACCAGGAAGATCTGCACCGTGACGACCACGCAGTACAGGATGCCGGGCAGGATGCTGGCCTTGAAGTTCTGCCGGAAGGCCCGGCGGTAGGTTGTCCACCAGTAACCGGCCTCGTCACGCAGGGCGCGCAGCACCGTATCATACATGCCGGCCAGCGCGGGGCCTGCAAGGATGCCGCCCGCAATGGCGCTGACGATCATCACGGTCAGGTTGTTCATCAGGAAGCCGATGTACACCAGGCAGATCACCGGCAGAAAGCCGATGCAGGTGAGCAGGTTTGCAAGGAACATGCTGCTCATATCGCGGCCCACCAGCTCAAAAAAGCGGCCTATGCCCTTTTTGCGGGGCGTGTCCTTTTCAACGCCCGGCCCGTCCTTGAAATCTTTAGAAGAAGGAAATAAACCCATTTGTTCCGGAATACCTCTCTTTTGTAATGGGCAGCAATGCCATTGTGCTACCTTTCTGCTTATAAATATACCCGGATTTTGTGGATTTTGCAAGCTAAAAAGCACGTATTTGTAAAAAAAGTGTGTTCTCTCCCATTTTGTCCCAAAGTATGTTACAATGATACTGGCCTTTTGGGCCGGAAGGAGGAAAGGAATTTGAGCATATTACGCACCATTGCGTTATTCGTTTATCTGTTTGGCTATATGATCGTGCACTATGCCACCCTGCGCCGGGCCGAGCGTGCCCTGGCTGCCGGGGATCTGGACACGGTGGAGCAGATCGTCAAGGCCAACATCCCCCGCTGGAGCCGGGGCATCCTGCATGTTACGGGGGCCCGGATGACGGTGGAAGGGCAGAAGAATATCCCGGCGGGGCCCTGCGTGTTCGTGGGCAACCACCGCAGCTACTATGATATCCCCATCCTGCTGACCGCGCTGGACGCGCCCCACGGCATTCTGGCAAAGGAGGAGCTGGAAAAGATCCCCCTGCTCAACCGCTGGATGAAGCTGCTGGGTTGTGTGTTCGTCAAGCGGGATGACATCCGCGCTTCCGTCAAGGCCCTGAACGATGCCACCGCCATCGTGGAGAGCGGCCGGAGCTTCGTCATCTTCCCCGAGGGCACCCGCTACAAGGGCGAAGAGGGCGGCGCGGGCGAGTTCAAGGCCGGTGCCTTCCGCATTGCCATCAAGACGGGGGTGCCCGTGGTGCCGGTGGCCATCTCCGGCGCGCGGGGCCTGTTTGAGGGCCACGGCCTGCGGGCCACGCCCGGCGATATCCGGGTGCGCATCCTGCCCGCCATCCAGACCGCAGGCATGAGCAAGGCGGAACAGAAGCAGCTGCCCGATGCCGTGCGCCAGACCATTCTGGCTCAACTGTAAGGAGAACTATGGCAAGCTATCGCTACGAGCGGGACATCGACCCCGCAGACCTTGCCCCGCGGGCGGAAAAACAGTATACCCGCAAAGAGCGCTGGGCCAACTGGTGGGATTATAACCTCAAGTGGGTCCTCCTGATCGGTATTGCAGCGGCTTTTGTGGCATACAGCTTCATCGGGCAGTATTTCTTTACCACCAAGCCCGATTATAATGTGGCGGTGGTGGCCCCCTACTACCTGCCGGATGATACCGTGACCGCCCTGCAGGAGCAGCTGGCCCGGTACGGCGAGGACCTGAACGGTGACGGCAAAACGGTCGTGACCCTGAATGTCTATACGCTGGATTATTCTGCCGGGGACACCCAGACCGAAAGCGATGCCTACCTGACCATGGCGGGCACCACCAAGCTGGCCACGGATGTGGCGGGCGGCCTGAGCTCGGTGTTCCTGCTGTATGACCCGGTGGGCTTTCAGGAGAGCACCGGCTCCCTGCGGTATCTGGACGGCACCCTGCCCGAGGCCGGAAGCGACAGCGACTGGTGGAACATGGTCTACCGCTGGACGGACTGCCCGGTGCTGACCGGGCTGGACCTGGGCGAGTACCGGGCCGACACCACCCACGCCCAGGGCGGCGACAGCCAGACTTATCTCGCGGATTTCTATATCGGGATGCGCGGGGCCTGGAACACCGGCACTGAGGAGAACCTTGCGGGCGGCGAGGAGCTCTGGCAGGCACTGACCGCCGGGGCAGTCTCCACCGTGGAAGCGGAGGGGTGAGCCGATGCGGTTCCGTATCCTGCGCCGGGAAAAAGGCGCGCCCCGTCGCCCGGCCCCCGCGCCGGAACCGCCTGCCGCGGCTGTTCCGCCCCGTGCCGCTGAGCTGGAAAACCCCTATGGGAGATACTATGGAACGGCGCGGAGCCGGGAAGATCTGAAACGCTGAAGAGGTGCTGCCACGGGCGGCACCTCTTCAATTCTATTCGCTTTTTGCAGGTGCTAGTTGAAAAGTTGTCCGCCCTGAAACCGTGCGCCCTTTGTTGTTTCCGTGTCCGAGTTATGGTATACTAATCCAGTATCACGAAATGCAAAGGATGTGGAATGATGGACGCACTGGAACAGGCCCGCCGGGAGATCGACACGGTGGATGCCCAGCTGGCTGCCCTGTTTGAGCGGCGGATGAAGGCGGTGCTCAGCGTGGCGGAATACAAAAAGGCCCACGGCCTGCCCATCTTTGATGCCGCCCGCGAAAAGGTGGTGCTGGACAAGGCCGAAGCGCGGATCGGGGACCCGGCCCTGCGCCCCTATTACCGGGACCATGTGCAGAACATGATGGACGTGGCCAAGCAGTACGAGGCCGAGGTGCTGGGCCGCAACCGCGCCGCCTATCAGGGTGTGGAGGGTGCCTTTGCCCACATCGCGCTCCGGGCGCTCTTTCCCCATGCCGAGGCTGTGAGCTGCCCCACCTGGGATGAGGTGTTCGATGCCGTGGAAAAGGGCGATGCCGCCCACGGCGTGGTGCCCTTTGAGAACAGCCACGCGGGGGATGTGTCGGCGGTGCTGGACCTGTGTTACAACCACCCCGGGCTGTGGGTGGTGGATGTCTACGACCTGCCCATCTCCCAGAACCTGCTGGTGCTGCCCGGCACCCAGCTGGCGGACCTGACCCATGTGTACAGCCACCAGCAGGCCATTGCCCAGAGCGAGACGTTCTTAAAACAGTTCCGCCTGCCCGCCACGGCCATGCCCAACACGGCCATGGCCGCAAAATATGTGGCCGAAACGGGCGATCGGACCAAGGCCGCCATTGCCAGCGTGGAAACGGCGGCGCTGTACGGGCTGGAGGTGCTGGTGCCGCGCATCAACACCGACGGCGACAACACCACCCGCTTCATCGTCCTCAGCCGCGAAAAGCCCACGGCGGGCAACCGGTTCTCGCTGCTGTTCACGGTGGACAACAAGCCCGGCAAGCTGGCCGAGGTCATTCAGATCATCGGTGCCAGCGGCTTCAATATGGAGTCCATCAAGAGCCGGCCCATGCCCCATGTGCCGTTTGAGTATTATTTTTACGTCGAGCTGGTGGGCGATCCCACAGCCGACGAGACCGCCGCGCTGCTGCGCGAGCTGAATCATGTCTGCCGCACGGTACGGCTGTTAGGAGTGTATACGAAATGAGCGATTTCATCGGGACAAAGCTCACCATGAATCTGGGCGAGCGCAGTTATGATATCATCCTGAAAAACGGTGCACTGGAAAACCTGTACCAGTTTGCCCGGCTGGACCGCAAGGTGGCCGTTGTCACCGACAGCGGTGTGCCTGCCGAGTATGCCCAGCGGGTAGCCGACCAGTGCCGGGAATCCACCATCATCACGGTGCCGCAGGGCGAGGCCAGCAAGAGCTTCAAGATCCTGGAAACGGTGCTCCGGCAGATGCTGGAGTTCAACATGGGCCGCGGCGACCTGGTGGTGGCCGTGGGCGGCGGCGTGGTCGGTGATCTGGCCGGATTTGCCGCTGCCATCTACATGCGGGGCATCGATTTCATCAACTGCCCCACCACCACCCTTTCCATGATCGATTCCTCCATCGGCGGCAAGACCGCTGTGGATCTGGGCGATACCAAAAATATCGTGGGCGCGTTCTGGCAGCCCAAACTGGTCATTGTGGACCCGGCCACCCTTTCCACCCTGCCCCGCCGCCACTACATCAACGGTCTGGCGGAGGCGGTCAAGGCGGGTCTGCTGGCCGACCCCGAGCTGTTCGCCATCTTTGAAAAGGGCGATATCGACACCCAGATCAACGAGATCATCTACCGCAGCCTGCGGTTCAAGAAGAACGTTGTGGAGCAGGATGAGACCGAGCGCGGGATGCGCAAGGCTCTGAACTTCGGCCACACCATCGGCCACGGCATCGAGGCCGTCAAGGGCATCAAGGGCCGCCGCACCGTGGGCCTGTTCCACGGCGAGTGCGTTGCGCTGGGGATGCTGCCCATGATCGAATCCAAGGCGCTGCAGAAGCGGGTGCGGGCGGTCTACCGCCGCATTGGCCTGCCCACCCGCACCACCTATAACAAGGAAAAGGTGCTGGCCGAGATGCTGCACGATAAAAAGGCCCAGGGCGGCCAGATCACGGTGATCAAGGTGCCGGGTCTGGGCTGCTGGCGGGCCGAGACCATCCCCGTGGAGGGCCTGCGTCCCCTGCTGGGTGTGGAGGAGTAAGCCATGAAAAACACCTTTGGCAGCGACCTTTCGCTGACCATTTTTGGCGAGAGCCACGGCAGGGCTGTCGGCGCGGTGCTGGACGGCATGGCGGCGGGCGTGCCTGTGGAGGAAGCCTTTCTTGCTGCCTGCATGGACAAGCGCCGTGCCCGGGGCGACGGCCTTTCCACCCCCCGTGTGGAGGGGGATGCGGTGCAGTTTTTGTCCGGCGTGGTCAACGGCCGCACCACCGGCACCGCCATTGCCCTGATGATCGAAAACCAGAACACCCGCAGCGGCGACTATGCCAAAACGGCTGACCTGCTGCGGCCCGGCCATGCGGATTACACCGCCTACGCCAAGTACCACGGCTATCAGGATGCCCGGGGCGGTGGTCACTTTTCGGGCCGCGTCACCGCCGCGCTGGTGGCGGGCGGCGCTCTGGTGCTGGGGGCTCTGAACCGGGCCGGGATCGAGATCGTGACGCACATCGGGCGGTGTGCCGGGATCAGCGATGCCCCCTTTGCGCTGGACGATCCCGCCGCGCTGGCGGCGCAGGCCGAGGCACTGCTGAACAAGTCCGAGGGCTTTGCCCTGCTGGACGGCAGTGTGGAGGAACCCATGAAAGCTGCCATCCGTGCCGCCGGTGCCGAGGGCGACAGTGTGGGCGGTGTGCTGGAGACCGCCATTCTGGGCCTGCCCGCAGGCGTGGGTGAACCCTATTTCGACAGCGTGGAGAGCAAGCTCGCTCACCTGGCCTTCTCCATCCCGGCGGTCAAGGGTATCGAGTTCGGTTCCGGCTTTGGCTTTGCGGACCAGAAGGGCTCGGAGGCCAACGATGCCTTCCGGATGCAGGGGGAGCGCATCGTCACCGCCACCAACCACAATGCGGGCCTGAACGGCGGCATCTCCAACGGGATGCCCGTGGTGTTCCGCACGGCGGTCAAGCCTACCCCCAGCATCTACAAAACGCAGGACACGGTGGATTATATGGCAAAGAAGGACGCGGAGCTGTCCATTCAGGGCCGCCACGACCCCTGCATCGTGCCCCGGGCCGCCATTGTGCAGACTTGCGCCGCCGCGCTGGCCGTGGGCGACCTGCTCACCGCAAAATACGGCATGGCCTGGATGGAGGACCCCACCGGCTACCGCAAGGAGGTGCTGTAAATGGAATACGGACTCATCGGCGGGCGGCTGGGCCACTCCTACTCCAAGGTCATCCACGAGATGCTCTGCGGCTACCGGTACGACCTGTGCCCTCTGCCCACGGAAGAGGAAGTCCGGGCCTTTCTGACCCGGCGGCAGTTCAGGGCCATCAATGTCACCATCCCCTATAAGCTGGTGGTCATGGAGTACTGCTCCTACATCGACCCCCACGCCAAGGCCATCAACGCCGTGAACACCATCGTCAACAGGAACGGCCTGCTCTACGGCTACAACACCGATTATCCCGGCTTCTCCTACCTGTGCGATGCACATGGGGTGGAGTTCAAGGACAGGACCGTGCTCATTCTGGGCACCGGCGGCACCCACAACACCACCTGGGCCGTGGCCCATGACCGGGGCGCGAAACAGATCTATACCGTCAGCCGCCATCCCGATCCCGAAAAGGGAGAGCTGAACTATGAACAGGCCCTGACCACCGGGGCGCAGATCATCATCAACACCACGCCGGTGGGCATGTACCCCAATGTGGGCGTGAGCGCCCTGGATATCACCTCCATGCCCGGGCTGGAAGCCGTGATCGATGTCATCTATAATCCCGATAAAACCGAGCTTATCCTCCGGGCCGAGGAGCTGGGGGTGCCCGTTGCCGTCGGCGGTCTGGAAATGCTGGTGGCGCAGGCAGTGTACGCGGCAGAATTTTTCCTCGACCGCAAGTTTGAGGATGCCGGTGCCGAGATCGCCCGTGTGACCAGCGAACTGCGGCGGGAACAGCTGAACATTGCCCTCATCGGGATGCCCTCCTCGGGCAAATCCACCCTGGGCCGCGCTCTGGCGGAACGGCTGGGCAAGCGGTTCGTGGATCTGGACGAGGAGATCGTCAAGGCCGACGGTCGGAGCATCCCGGACATCTTTGCCGCTGAGGGGGAGGCAGGCTTCCGGAAGCTGGAGGCCGCGCAGACCGCCCGCTTTGCCAGGGAGAACCGGCAGGTCATCTCCTGCGGCGGCGGCGTGGTCAAAGACCCGGCAAACCTCCGGGCACTCCACGCCAACGGCATCGTGCTCTTTATCGACCGGCCGCTGGAAGATCTGCTGGTGGGCGGCGGAAGGCCCCTTTCCACCAGCCCTGAGGCCCTGAAAACCATGGAAGCCCAGCGCCGCCCGCTCTATCTGGCGGCAGCGGATGCTGTGATCCCCAACAAGACCACCCCTGCGGATGCCGTGACGGCGGCAATGGAGGCGCTGGATGAAATTTTTAGTCATTAACGGTCCCAACCTCAACCTGACCCAGTTCACGGAGCCGGGCATGGAGGGGCAGATCGATTTTAATACACTGCTGGATTATATCGAGGCGGGCTGTGCCCAGATGGATGTTCAGGCGGACTTTTTTCAGTCCAACCACGAGGGTGACCTCATCGATGAGATCCAGTCGGCGGCAGGCCGGGCCGATGGCATCATCCTCAACCCGGGCGGCTACGCCTATTACAGCGTGGCCATTCTGGAAGCGCTGCAGGTGTGCGGCGTGCCCGCCGTGGAAGTGATGCTGGCCGACCCCAGCGGCAAGGAGCCCTTCCGCAGCGTGGATGTGGTCTCCTTTGGCTGTCAGGGCCGCTTTGCAGGCGAGGGGGTCAGCGGATATCTCCATGCCTGCGCCTACCTTGTGCAGCTGCTCCGGCTGGATGGCGGCGCGCAGACGCACCTGGTGCAGTAACAACCCTCTCAGTCTCGCATTCGCTCGCCAGCTCCCCCGAAGGGGGAGCCCTTGGCAAGTAGGGCAGGCTGTGCAGCAAAACTGAAAGCATAGAGACAAAACAGAAGGGAAAAGAAACAAGATGATCATTTCGACCAAAAAAGGCACCCCCAAGGAAGAGCTGGAAAAGATCGTAGACAAATTCGAGAAACAGGGCCTGGATGTGACCCTGATCACCGGCAAGGATTACAATGTGTTCGGTCTGGTGGGCGATACCACCAAGATCGATGAGCGCGACGTGCTGGCCAACCCCTGGATCGACAACGTCACCCGCGTGTCCGCTCCCTATAAGCGGGCCAACCGCCTGTTCCACCCCGCCGATTCCATCATCGACTGCGGCGGCGTGAAGATCGGCAGGGGCGAGAAGATCGCCGTGATGGCAGGCCCCTGCAGCATCGAGGGCGAGGAGCAGGCACTGCGCATTGCCAACGGCGTAAAGGCGGGCGGTGCAAGCCTGTTCCGCGGCGGCGCTTATAAGCCCCGCACTTCTCCCTACTCCTTCCAGGGTCTGGAGACCGAGGGCATCCTCGATATGGTCAAGGCACGGGAGGCCACCGGAATGCCCATCGTCTCCGAGCTGATGAGCGAGGACCGGATCCCGGAGTTTGAGGAATATGTGGACGTGGTGCAGATCGGTGCCCGCAACATGCAGAATTTCCAGCTGCTCAAGGCCGTGGGCAAGATGCACAAGCCTGTCCTGCTCAAGCGCGGCCTGTGCAACACCATCGAGGAGTGGATCATGTCCGCAGAGTATATCATGGCCGGCGGCAACGAGCAGGTCATTCTCTGCGAGCGGGGCATCCGCACCTTTGAGAAGTACACCCGCAACACCCTCGACCTCTCTGCTGTGCCTATCATCCACGAAAAGACCCATCTGCCCATCATCGTGGACCCCAGCCACGCCACCGGCAAGGCCAATCTGGTTGAGCCGATGATGATCGCCGCTGTGGCCGCCGGTGCCGACGGTCTGGAGGTGGAAGTCCACTATGATCCCCGCCACGCATGGAGCGATGGCGCACAGTGCCTGACCCCGGATGCCTTTGCACAGGCCATGGCAAAGTGCCGTCAGGTCGCATGGGCCATTGGCCGGGATATGTAACACGATGAACGGCCTCACCCTCTCAGTCAAAGCCTGACGGCTTTGCCAGCTCTCCCAAAGGGAGAGCCTCTGGCGAAACCACAGACCTTGCGGTGGACTGCCAAGGCCTCGCCCTTTGGGAGAGGTGGCAGCGCAAAGCGCTGACGGAGAGGGTGAGCCAGGTAAAGTAACACGATGAACATTACGATAAAATCAAGCCGGACGGTGGGCGGCAACATCGCCGCGCCGCCCAGCAAAAGCATGGCTCACCGGGCGGTGCTCTGCGCGGCGCTGGCAAAGGGGACCTCCCATCTCCATCATCTTGCTTTCAACAAGGATATCTCCGCCACGCTGGGCGCGGCGGGCCGACTGTGCGCCCGTGTCACCACCGGTGAAAACGACGCGGTGGTGGAGGGGCTGGGCCGCTTTCTGCCGGTTGATGCCCCCGTGGACTGCTGTGAGAGCGGCAGCACCCTGCGCTTCCTCATCCCACTGGCCAGCCTGACCGGGCAGGAAGTGACTTTTACGGGCCGTGGGCGGCTGATGGAGCGGCCCCAGTCGGTCTACAAAACGCTGTATCAGCAGCAGGGCCTGCGTTTTGAGCAGGGCGCGGACCGCCTGACTGTGGAAGGTGCCCTGACCCCGGGCGAATACGAGCTGGCGGGCAACGTGTCCAGCCAGTTCATCAGCGGGCTGCTGTTTGCCTTGCCCCTGCTGGGCGGCACCAGCACCCTGCACCTCATCCCGCCCGTGGAGAGCCGGAGCTACATCGATATGACCCGCGCGGTGCAGCACGCCTTTGGCGTGGAGAGCCGCTGGCTGGATGAGAACACGCTGGAAATTCCCGGCGGGCAGCACTATCTTCCCTGTGATTACACCGTGGAGGGCGATTACAGCCAGGCGGCTTTTCCTGCCGTGCTGGGCGCTGTGACCGGCGGTGTGGCCATCACCGGCCTGTCTGAGGAGACCTTGCAGGGCGATGCCGCCATTCTGGAGATCCTCCGGCGGTGCGGTGCAAGATTCACCCGCACCGGGCAGGGCGTGGTGTTTGAAAAGGCCCCGCTCCACGGAACGGACATCGACCTTGCCGACTGCCCCGACCTGGGCCCCGTGCTGATGGTGCTGGGCCTGCTGTGTGAGGGCACCACAGTCATCCGCAACGCCGAGCGTCTCCGCATCAAGGAGAGCGACCGCATCGAGGCCATGGAGACCGAACTGCGGGCCTGCGGCGGGCAGCTGGAGAGCGAGGGCGGCACCATTACCATCCATGGCTGTGCCGGCGCGCTCCATGCCCCGGAGCAGCCGCTTTCCGGCCACAACGACCACCGCGTGGTGATGAGCCTTGCGGTGCTGGCGCTGGCCGCCGGGCTGGCCCTGCCCATCAGCGGGGCCGAGGCCATTGCCAAGAGCTGGCCGGATTTTCTGGAAGCCATCAAGCCTTTGGGCGCGGAGGTGGAACATGTTGGATAAATCAAAGCGTTATCTCATTGTGGGCCTGGGCCTGCTGGGCGGCAAGTACGCCTTGGAGCTGAGCAGGGCCGGGTTCCATGTGGACGGCATCAACCGCAGCGAGGGCCATCTGCAGTATGCCCTCGATCACGGCTATATCGCCAGCGGCAAGACCCACGATTTTGAGGATCTGGTGCGTCAGGCCGATCATATCATCTTTGGCTTGTACCCCACGGCCCTGCTCGAGTGGTTCCGGACCTACGGCCACCTGCTGAAGGAGGGCTGCATCTTTACCGATGTGTCGGGCGTAAAGACCGGTCTGGTGGAGCCCATTCAGGCCATGTGCAGGCCGGGCGTGGAGTTCATTGCCAGCCACCCCATGGCGGGCCGTGAGACCTCCAGCGTGGAGCACGCCGCCGAGGTGAATTTTGCCCCGGCCAACTTCATTGTGACCCCCACGGAAAAGAACACCTCGGAGGCCGTTCAGTGGGCCAGGGAGCTGGCCGAGGTGCTGGGCTTCAAGCATATCTGCACCCTGACCGTGCAGGAGCATGACAGGATGATCGGCTATGTCAGCCAGCTCTGCCATGCCATCGCCGTCAGCCTGATGTGCGCCAACGACAATACCTCGCTGTGCGAGTACACCGGAGATTCCTTCCGGGACCTGACCCGCATTGCACGCATCAATGATAAGATGTGGGCGGAGCTGTTCCTCTGGAACAAGGAAAACCTCATCTCCGAGATCGACCAGTTCAGCGGGGCGCTGAACGAGATGCGCAACGCCCTTGTGGCCGATGACCGGGAAAAGCTGGAGGAGATGTTCCGCCTGTCCACCCAGCGCCGCGCGGCGTTTGATAAGAAAGCGCCGTAACCTTTTCAGCACACAGCACTGCTGTTTTTTTCCAGCTCCCCTGCTGGGGAGCTGGAAGCGAGACTGAGAGGTTTGGCACAACACGAAAAAATGAGGTGTACCGAATGCCCAAACAGGAAGGCCAGAAATCCAAGCTGCTGGCGCTATTGCGCATTTTTGAGCAGCAGACCGATGAAAACCACCTGCTGAACGTGCCGCAGCTGGTGGAGCTGCTGGAGGCGCAGGGCATCCGCTGCGAGCGCAAGAGCGTGTACAGCGATATTGAGGCACTGGGTGCGCTGGGCTATGATATCAAGCTGCGCCGGGGCCGGGGCGGCGGGTATTTCCTTGCCAGCCGCACCTTTGATCTGGCGGAGCTCAAGCTGCTGGTGGATGCCGTGCAGGCAAGCCGGGTGGTATCCGGCACCACGAGCAGGCGGCTGATCCACAAACTGGAAAAGCTCTGCTCCAACTACGAGGGCAGCCAGCTGCAGCGTCAGGTCTATGTGGAGGGCCGCCCCAAGACCGACAGCAAGAGCCTGCTGTACAGCATCGATGCCCTGCACGAGGCCATCAACAACGGTAAAATGGTGGAGTTCCTCTACAGAAAAGCCGACAGCCGCGAGAAAGAGAAAAGGACCGTCAGCCCGTGGCAGCTGGCCTGGGAGAACGGGTGCTACTACCTCATTGCCTTTGCCGACGAAAAGGGCATCCGCCATTACCGGGTGGACAAGATGAGCGGGGTCCGGGTGCTGGATGCGCCCCGGCGGGGTCAGGAGCAGTTTGCGGATCTTGACCTGCCTGCCTATCTGCGCAAGCACTTTGGAATGTACGGCGGGCCGGAGCATCGCGTTACCCTGCGGTGCACCGCTGATCTGGAAGGTGCCATGCGGGAGCGCTTTGGCGCAACGCCCATGTTCCTGCCCGAGGAGAATGGCTGCTTCCATTTTGATGTCCCCATCTGCGTCAGTGACCAGTTCTATGGCTGGGTCTGCGGCTTTGGCGGCAAGATAGAAGTGGTTGCCCCGCCCGAAGTGCGGCAGGGGCTGTTCGACCTGAGCAGCAGAATCGCACAGGCGAATCAGTAAAAATAATATGCACAAAAAGGTGCTGCCCCGCAGGTCGATCTGACGGGGCAGCACCTTTTATTGTGTGTATAACTTGCTTTTAATTATTCCAGTACGTCCTGATATCCTTCAAGCTCTTTCTGAAGGCGTACCAGTCCACTGCTGATACCGTCATATCGGCGGAAAACATCCTCATATTGCTGAGCAGTTTCTTTGTCCAGCGAATCTTCAAATTTAAGATAATGCCCGGTAACAGTCTGCCAGAAGTCATATTTGATTAAATCCGGTTGCGATTCAAACTGAACATCAAGAACCGTATCCCTCCGGGCAACGATTCTGCCAGGGCCATACTTGAGATTTGCCACAGCAGTGCCGGGCACAAAGACTGCGTCATAGTGCTGTACTGCCTGATCCAGCAGAGCATACTCTTCTTCCGCTTTCTGATATTCTTCTTGCAGTGCCAGTGCCTTGTTCAAACGTTCCTGATATAGTTTTTTATCTTTGAACGTGAATTTTCTAAAGGACAAATCTCTGTCCAGATCATAGGTCTTATTGCAGTAAATAATATCGTAAGCGAGGATATGATAGCTTTTATCTACTGTTATACTTTTCTCTGACGGTGGTATTTTTCCATAATGCTTTTCATCTTCAAACCGTTCTCTTAATGTGTACCGGCTTTCATCCGTCTCCAGCAGAGCAGGGCATTTCTGAATTTCGGTAACCAGTTCATTACACATCCGGTAATATTCCCGTAGCTTGATCTGGTCGCCACTGCCCCAGTCACCGTAATATTCTACATCATCAGCAAAGCGTTTGGCTTCCGTTGCTTTGTACATATAGTATTTATCCGGTTCATAGAGAAACAGATATCCGGCAACGGAACGAGCCGTCTGTTTATAGCTGTAATAGTTCGGAAAATATTTCAGCCGCAGTTTTTCACTGTCCTCAAGAAATGCTGCGATTTTTTCTTCTCGCTTTTCCAAATCACCGCAGTCATCCTGAAACAAATTCTGGAAGAGTTGCTTGACCGCATCAGCAGATTCACAACTGTTTTTCTCGGCGATTTTCACCAGCCCTCTGAACGGTTGCATCCGGCCATCAATGATCACACCAACAACATCTTTACTCACAATTGTTTTCAGGTCGTTTGTAAATTCTTTTCCGCTTTTCTTGAGAGCATCTGCCATCACTGCATGAAACTGAGCTGCTGCCCACCATTTGAATGTTTCATTGTGCTCCGGGTTATTCAGCTCTTCAAAACGGTCAATATAGTTTGCGAAAATCTGGTGCAGGTTTTTGGTATTCATCAGAAACTCCTTTCTCCGTTTTATTCCTCCGGCTCCTTCAATTCCAGATCACTGGGCAGGATCAGATCCAGCGCGGCGGCGGGCTCGGCGACAAGGCGGCGGCTCTGGTGGAAGATGGCCTTTTCCAGTGTGTTGCGGGCAAGGCGGCCATTGCCGGCGGTGCGGGCATCGGATTCCTGCCAGCGGGCATAATAGCCCAGCAGGGGTTCGGTGCAGGCTTCGGCCAGGGTGTAGCCCTTGTTTTTGGCAAGGACCTGGGTGATCTGCAGCAGCTCCACGGCGGTATAGTCCGGGAACTCGATCCGGTTGGGAAAACGGCTGGCAAGGCCGCTGTTGGCGGTGAGGAAGGTCTCCATCTCCCTGGTGTAACCTGCCAGAATGACCACCAGCTCATCCCGGTGGTCCTCCATCCCCTTCACCAGCGTGTCGATGGCTTCCAGCCCGAAGCTGTCCTGCTCGCCGCGGTAAAGGCTGTATGCCTCGTCAATGAAGAGCACACCACCCAGGGCGCTCTCAATGACGCTGTTGGTCAGGGGGGCGGTGTGGCCGGTGTAGCGGCCCACCAGATCGGCACGGGTCACCTCCACCAGCTGGCCGCCCTTGAGGGCACCGATGGCTTTCAGATACCGTGCCACCAGCCGGGCAATGGTGGTCTTGCCAGTGCCGGGGTTGCCCGTGAAGATCATGTGCATCGAAAGGCTGGCAGTCTTGAGCCCGGCGGCGGCGCGGCGCTGCTGCACCTGCAGGTTGTCGGCCAGACCGAACACATATTCTTTGACCGGGGCAAGGCCCACCAGCTCGTTGATCTCGGCGCGGATGGCATCCAGCGCGCCGGTGTAGGCGGCAGGCAGCAGGTCGAACAGGGGCTGGTCTGCGCCGTCGTTCAGGCGGAACAGCACCGCTTCCGGCCCGGCGGTCAGGGTCACGGTGCCGGTAAGGATTTCATCGGTTCGCAGACAGTATTCGCTCAGGGCGCGGAAGATGCGGTCGGTGCACGCGGAAAGGCCTGCCGCACCCTTCTGTGCGGTGCACTGGGCCGCGACATAGTCCCGCACGTCGGCCCCGGCGGAAAGGGTCAGCCCCAGCCGGGTGCGGATCTTCTGGGCCAGCGCGTTGAGCTGCTGTGCGGCAAGGGCGGCCAGATCCTCCCGGGTGTAGGAGGCCGTCTCGCAGACATCCCCCAGTGCCGACACCAGCGCCGCACCGAATTTGTCAGCCAGTGCCTCCCGGCCCTTGTGGGAGTAGAAGATGAGGTATTTGCCGCAGGGGTCGATGCGGCTGACGGCTCCCGGGGCCAGCGCCGTGCCTGCATCCACAAGGATGCCCTCTTTGTTCACGAGATACCGGCTGGACAGGGGGGCGCTGCCCTTGACGGCCAGATCAGACAGGGTCTTCAGAAAGCCGGGATAGCAGCTCTCGTAGTGCTCAAAGGCAAGGATCTCCCCGGGTGCGTGCAGGGCGGCGTAGAGGTCCTGCAGGAAGAGCTTCTCGGCTCCGGAATTGGGGTAAAGGGCCAGATCCAGCGTGGCGATCCTGTCGCTCTGCAAAAGGCCCCGGGCCGCCATGCAGCGGGCAGTTTCTTCCAGTGCAAAATGCCTGCCTGTGCCTGCCCCGCCTGTGAGCAGGATGACGTTGCGGGCGGCGGGGGCTTCGGTGCCCAGCACAAAGGGGCGGCGCATGGCCCGCACCACGCTGTCCACAAAAGCATCCTGCCCCAGCACCGTCTGCTTGACCTCGGCGGCAAGGCCTTCAAAGCTGCCCAGATGTTCCGGCTTCACGTCGGTGGTGCCCTTGGCCAGCAGGCCTTCGTCCTCCATGTCCCGCAGCATCTGGCGGCTGCTTTCCAGCGCGGCGGCGGTGGCATCGCTCTGGGTTTTGAGCTGGGCGTTTTGCTGCTTCAACAGCTCGTCCAGCCGTTTCTGCTGTTCCAGAAGCGCCGCGTTCAGGTCAGGCAGGGCGGCGCTGCCGCCTGTTTTGGGTGCAGAAGTGCCGGGGGCGGCCTTGAATCTGCCCCCCGGGCCGAACACGCCGTTCATCAGACTTTCCCAATCATCGGTGTATGCCATAAAACTTCCCTCCGTGCAGTGTTTTTTCTTTCAGTATAGTGGAGTCTGGTACGTTTTGCAAGGAAAGGGTTGAAATAAAGGACAAAGTTCGTTACACTATTGTCAAATGAAAGGATGAATTGCCATGGAGCCAAGAACACCTGCTGAATGGAAGACGCTGTTTGAGAGCGAAGCCTTTGCCCGCCAGACGGAATACTACGGCCCGCTGGGGGTGGAGTATACCCCCGCCGGGACACACCTGCGCCTGTGGGCTCCCACGGCAAAACAGGCAGCAGTGAACCTGTACCGCCGGGGCACCGGCGGGGCCTGTGTGGGCACCCTGCCCCTGCAGCAGCAGGACAAGGGCGTGTGGAGCATCTATCTGCCCGGCGACCAGCACGGAAAATACTACGATTTCACCCTTACCACCCCGTTTGGCACCTGCAATGCAGCTGACCCTTACTCCCGCTCGGCAGGGGTGAACGGGGTGCGCAGCATGATCTTTGACCCGGCCCGGGTGGACCCGCAGGGCTGGGAGCGGGATGTGCGGCCGGTGATCCCACCGGCCCGGCGCAGCGTTTGGGAGGTCAGCGTCCGGGATTTCTCGCAGGACCCGGCCAGCGGTGTGCACACAGCCTGGCGGGGCAAATTTCTGGCCTTTACCCAGCAGGGCACGACCCTGAGCAGCGACGGCATCCACCCCACCTGCCTGAATTACCTCAAGCGGCTGGGGGTGAGCTATGTCCAGCTCATGCCAATCTTCGATTTTGGCAGCGTGGATGAGAGCCGCCCCCTGACCCGGCAGTATAACTGGGGCTACGACCCCACCAACTTCAATGTGCCCGAGGGCAGCTACTCCACCGACCCCACCCGGGGTGAGGTGCGGGTGCGGGAGTGCAAGCAGATGATCGCGGCCCTCCATGCGGCGGGCATCGGCGTTGTAATGGACGTGGTGTATAACCACATGTATCGTTCCGATAATGTGCTGAACCGGGTGGTGCCCCTCTACTACTTCCGCCAGAACGACGACGGTTCCCTCTCCAACGGCAGCGGCTGCGGCAACGAGTTTGCCTCCGAGCGGCCCATGGCCCGGCGCTATCTCATTGATTCGGTGCTCTACTGGGCACGGGAATATCACATCGACGGCTTCCGGTTTGACCTGATGGGCCTGTATGACGTGGAGACCATGAACCTCCTCCGGGCTGAACTGGACAAGCTGCCCGGCGGGCGGGATATTCTGATGTACGGTGAGCCGTGGCAGGGCGGCTGCAGCGCCCTGCACCGGTACGAGGCCAACAAGAACAACCTGAATATGCTGAACGAGCGCATCGGCATCTTTTGCGACAACACCCGGGATGCCATCAAGGGCGGCTGCTTCGATGCCCGGGAGCCGGGCTATGTGGAGGGCAAGCCCGGGAGTTTCTGGGATATCGGTGCTTTGGTGGCGGCGTGGTGCCGCAGTGAAAAGCTGCCGCCTCACGCCCCGGGGCAGATCATCAGCTACGTTTCAGCCCACGACAACTTCACCCTGTGGGATAAGCTCCTGATGGTGCGCTACGCCCACCCGGAGTTTGCCGCTGTGGACAAGACCGCGCTGGCCCAGAACCGGCTGGCGGCGGGCATCTACCTGACCAGCATGGGCCTGCCTTTCTGGCAGGCGGGCGAGGAGTTTGCCCGCACCAAAAAGGGGCAGGGCAACAGCTACCACTCCAGCCCGGCCCTCAACCGGCTGGACTGGCACCGGGCCGAACAGTTCCACAGCCTTGTGGATTACTACCGCGGGCTCATTGGTCTGCGGGCGGCGTTCCCCCGGCTGGGCGCGCTGGACAAGGCCAGCCCTGCTGCCATCGAATTCTTCCCGCTGGAACAGCCTCTTGTGGGCTGGCGGCTCCCCGCCCAGTGGGGCGACGGCGCGGCATGGAGCGCCCTGTGCGTCTACTATAACCCCACCGAGACGGCGCAGGTCGTCACCCTGCCCGGCGGCAGCTGGAAGCTGCTGAGTGACGGCATCTCCTCCAGTCTGTGGCGGGGCAGCAGCCGCATCTGCACCGGCCAGACCGTCCTCCTGCCCCTGAGTGCCACCGTGTTCGGGCAGGTATAAAAATACGGTCTGCCGTTGCTTGACAAACCGTTAAAAATTGACTATACTACAAATAGAAAAGGAGCTGGCCCGCAAACGACTGGCTCCTTACCTAGTGATCAAGAAAAATGACCGTTCAAGTTGGGGAACTGTGAGGCGGTCATTTTTTCTTGCGTTTTTTATCGCTTGTGGCGATTTTCCATGTAATCTGAAACGTTACGAAGATGGTTCCGCCGATCAGCGTCAGCAACACTGCAACATCCGAAAAACTCATGGTTCTCACCCCCTTTCTGCCCGTAAGCGTCCGGGGAGTGGCAACTTCTCAAGAAAAATGCCTTACCCGGCGTTTGGGCCGGTAAGGAGCAGCCGCCTGCGTTGTGGACACAGCGCCTTTGCTGTCATCTCTGACAGCGAGTTTAGTATACCATAACTTTCGACAACCTGCAATTGAAAATCCCCTGACCAGTTCACGCCGGTCAGGGGATTTTTGATTTATGGATCAGGAAAAAGATTGGGGAGGATCAGGAGTTTTTCTGTGCCTGCTGGGTCTGGGCGTTCTTTTCGCCCAGGGTCAGGCTGACAGTCTGCATCTGGCCTTCCCGGGCCACGGTGATGGAAAGGGTATCACCGGCGGCGTGCTGCTGGATCAGGGTGCCAAGGTCGTCCTTCTGGGCGATCTCGGTGCCGTCGATGCTCACGATGCGGTCACCGGTCTTCAGACCGGCCTTGTCGGCGGGGCCGCCCTGCACAACATCCACAACGTAAACGCCGTAGGCAGTGACGTTGAGCTGTGCGGCGGTCTGGGCATCGGTCACAGCCAGATAGGTGATGCCCATGTAGGGGCGGCCGGAGACATAGCCGTTCTCCAGCAGATCCTGTGCCACCTTGATGGCATCGTTGATGGGGATGGCGAAGCCCAGACCCTCCGCATCGCTGGAGGAGGACTTTGCGTTGACCAGACCGATGAGCTCACCGTTCATGTTGAACAGGCCGCCGCCGGAGTTGCCGGGGCTGACGGAAGCATCCATCTGGACCAGAGACATGGTGTTGGTGGAGCTGGTGCCCTGAATGGTCACGCTGCGGTTCAATGCACTGACGATGCCGCTGGTGACGGTGCCGCCCAGCTCACCCAGCGGGTTGCCCACGGCGAGGACATTGTCGCCCACGGCGAGGCCGTCGCTGTCGCCGACGGTGGCGGGGGTCAGGCCGGTGGCGTCGATCTTCAGCACGGCAACATCGCTGGTGTCGTCCTCACCCACGACGGTGGCGGTGTAATCGGTATCCCCGACGGTCACCGTGATCTGGGAAGCGCCGGAAACGACGTGGGCGCAGGTCAGGATGTAGCCATCCGAACTGATGATGACGCCGCTGCCCGCGCCGGACTCGACCTGACTCTGGCCGTACCACGACCACTGGGAGTAGACGACCTGCTCCGTGGTGATGACCACGACGCTGGGGCTGACCATTTCAGCCACCTGTGCGGTGGTCATACCGTTGGAGGAGACGGTGGTGCCGGCGGCGGAACCGCTGGAGGCATCGGAGCTGCGTTCGACCTGCTGGATGACCACCTTGCTGCCCGCGTTGCCGAACCGTGCGCCCACGAAGCCGCCCGCAAAGCCCATGGCCGCGGCCAGCACCAGCGCAACGGCGCTGCGGGCGACCTTGGCCCCGTTCTTCTTGCGGGGCTTTTTGGCGGGTTTCGCGTTCTCTGCGCGGGGAGCCGGGTCTGCCGGAGGGGGCGTGGCCCCGCCATTGCCGCCCGCCGAAGCGGGTTCCGGGTCGGCGGCGGGGGAAGGCTCGCCGTAGGTGCCCGCCGTGTTGGCGGTGTTCATGCCGGAGGAGCCGACGTTGGGGTATCCGGTCTCCCCGGACGAACTATTTGCAGAGGAATAATCGTATTCCCATTTGTTTTCATTATCCATGGTGCAACATCCTTTCTAAAGGGAATCGGTTCGGGGATGGGTGCGGGAGCCGCACTTCCTTTGAACTGGCTTTATTGTAGCCGCTAATTGTGAAAACGAATCGCTGAGCGGGTGAAGAATGTGTGAAATAAGGTCGTAAAAAACAGGAGGCTTTCGATGAAACTGGCTGAGATTCCGGGCGGGTTCGCCCTTTATAAGGAAAAGACCGCCGTGGGCCGGTGCGAAGTGACCGCAACGGCGCAGGGGGCCGCGCTCACGCTGCTTACCATTGTACCAGAATGGCGGCGAAAAGGCTACGGCTCCTACCTGTTAAAAGAAGTATTGCGCCGCTTCGGCGGTTATGACAAGGAGACGGCCACCGTCTTCACAGCCCCGCTGCCGGGGGACGAAGGGGAACGGGCGTTCTGGGAGAAGTTCGGCTTCCGGGCGGAGGGGGCGCAGCTCTGCCGCCGCCGCACCCCGGACCTGACGGCGGTGAAGTTCGTGCAGGACTTTCTGACCTCCCGCCTTGCAGAGCCGAAGCTGCTGGTGGACGCCACCTGCGGCAACGGCGGCGACACGGCCTTCCTCTGCCGACTGGCCGGGAAAGAGGGCCGGGTGCTGGGCTTTGATATCCAGCCGGAAGCCATTGCCTCCACCGAAAGGAACCTCGCGGCCAAGGGCCTTTCGGCAGAACTCCACTGCGACAGCCACGCAAACCTCTTACAGTATGTCACGCCCGGCACGGCGGATGCGGTGATGTTCAACTTCGGCTGGCTGCCGGGGGCGGACCACAACGTGTTCTCCCATGCGTCCAGCAGCATCCCCGCGCTGGAAGCGGCCCTCGATGCGCTGCGGCCCGGCGGGGTGCTCAGTGCCATCCTGTACAGCGGGCGGGTCATCGGCTCGGACGAGAAGACCGAGATCCTGAATTGGATGCGCACACTGCCCCTCAGCCGCTGCACCGTCCTCGTGTGCGGCTTCGTCAATTGGGCCGAAACCGCCCCGCTGCCTTGCTTTGTGCTGAAAAAATGAGAAAAGTCTTGCATTATCATGCGTTTTCGGATAAAATAGAATGCGTACGTGTAAAAGCAAACTCCTTCTGTCATCGCTGCGCGATGCCACCTCCCTCAAGGAGGGAGGCTTTCGCTTTTCCGCAGCGTGAAAGGCTCCCTCTCAGAGGGAGCTGTCGAGCGAATGCGAAACTGAAGGAGTTTTATCCGTATAGGAGAATCTACTATCTATGACAAATCGTGAAGAAATCGAGCGCCGTCGGACGTTTGCAATCATCAGCCACCCCGACGCCGGTAAGACCACGCTCACCGAAAAGCTGCTGCTGTACGGTGGAGCCATCAATCAGGCCGGCTCCGTCAAGG
>OMDB01000364.1_pt1 | contig 24396 bp, 22 predicted proteins | sample 1645161 | NCBI WGS metagenome assembly OMDB01 (sample SAMEA103958135, study PRJEB25191) | human gut metagenome
AGGGTGTCGCTTCGCTTGCCCTGGGCTATGTGCTCCATTGGGCTTTCAGCCCGCCTTTGCTAAATCCGAAACTTGAGTTATTTAGTATAGTTCGTATTTTCCTACTTTCTCTATCCCGACGCGAGACGCGTCGCCCCCATTAGAGGTAGCGTTTGTAGCATGAACGCACAAAATGCGGGCAAAATCAAGACCCTACATAAGACCTTAATTTTGCCCGCAATAATCATTATAACAATTATACATCTTGCAAAACACGTTGCAAGAATACTTATACTTATTATCTAAAAATAAGGATGGCTATACTCGTGAGCACAGACGTTACAGACAACCAGGTTGAAATGTTGCGCACCGAGTTGTCGTTGTTGGTAGACTGACCCATACGCACTTTGTTAGGCTCAACATACACCACATCATTCTGCTGCAAGTTGAACACCGGCGAATTAAACAAGTCCTTTGAGCGAAGGTCTACAAAATAAGTCTTTGTTACGCTGCCCTCCTGACGGAGCACCCTGATGCAATCGCGACGGCCAGTAATGGTCAAGTCGCCCGCACGACCTATAGCCTCGAGTATGGTCATCTTGTCACGCGTGATTTCCTGCAATCCCGGACGGGCCACTTCGCCCAACACCGTAATATACTGATTGTAGGCAGCCACCGTTACAACAGCGTCGTTCAACACGCCATCACGGAACTTGGCCTGAATGCGCGATGCAGCCTCAGCGCGAGTGAGACCTCCCACTTGCACACGACCTATGCCCGGCACATCAACATTGCCATTCTCGTCTATCGTGTAACGCATGTTGTCGGCGTTTGAGGTGCTCGAATATGACGAACCTGTCGACAAGTTGTAACGTACTGCCAACTCGGGAGTGGCAGCACTGGTCACTGTTATACCTATTTTATCGCCCGGCACGAGTTTCAGCACACTCTGCTGGGTGGGAATGACTGTTGTGGCAACACTGTCGGGAGTAATGTCTTGAAAGTAGATGATTTTCTCTTTGGTCTTGCATGACGCAATGGTTAGGATTGCTACCAAAAGGAGGAAGATGTTTTTCTTCATTATTCTGTTCTGAGTTGTTATATATGGGTGCAAAGTTAATATAATAACTTGTAATTAAGCAACAATTACAAAATGATTTTTGCGCCGATTGTGCAAATTGCAAACGAATGTCATTGTTTTATTTGCACAAGGAGCAATTTGTCAGACCACGACACATGCACAATTTGCAAACTAATATTTGATTTTTCTAATTGCACAATCTACGATTGCGTAACCAACCGATGGGACCTCACAAGGTTTCACGACAAGTGCAGACACGCTACCATAAGATGCAAATGCACAAAGTGTCTGCACTCTGCACTTTTGCCACGAAACTACATGAATATCAACATATTACACAGTGTAGACAAAGGTAAAAAACACCTACACACCTGTATGCACTTGTCTGCACTAACAAGCGAATACGGCAGACCAAGTGCATGCACAAAAACGGTCGTGCCAACCGCTCGCTACGGCATAGGGAGGACGTTTTTCCTGTCGGAGCAACCGGAAGTACGCGCCCCCTATGTCGCAAGGTGTAGTCGGCACTACACGTGTACACTTGCACCTATGCTGATAAGTGCAAGCAAAGTAAATAGTGCAGACAAGTGTAAATAAGTGCAGATAGTGCAGACACGAGCGTAGTTGAGTGCAGACAGCGTGCAGATAAATTTTAGAGTTGTCTACACGCCTGAAACGCTTGAATATCAGCGCAGTACATATAAAAAGTGCAGAGTGCAGACATTTTACATTAAAACGATATAGAGAGCAAAATGGGGCGGCATTACGCGTGCATCGTAAATGAGATGTCATACATTTGTATGCTACTTTTTTGTACATTTGCATACGGAAACAACGTTCAACATTCACACCTTATGAAAAAGATTATCAATCCCTATTTGGGTAAAAAAGGTTACAAGTGCATTTGCTGCAGTCCAGACAATCCCATCGGTCTGCATTTACAATTTTGGGAGGAAGGCGACGAGGTTCTGACAAAATGGAGCCCGAGCGAGAACTACCAGGGTTGGGTCGACACATTGCATGGTGGTGTGATTGCCATGCTGATGGACGAGGTGGCCGGCTGGGTGGTCAACCGCAAGTTGCAAACAGCGGGCATGACCACACGGCTCGACGTTAAGTATCGCCAACCGGTCATGACCACCGAACCGCTTATTACCATCAAGGGGCACATCAGCGCACAACGCCGCAATATTGTCACCATACATCTTACTCTTGAAAATGCCAAGGGCGAAATTTGCGACGAGGCTGATGCCACTTACTTCACTTTCGGACCGGAACGGGCCAAGGAAATGGGCTTTGATGGTTGCGCAGTGGAAGGAGAGGAGTAAAATACGAACGGGTTCAAGTGCCAAACGCTAACACTAAGCGCTAACACAAAACGCTACCTGTAATGGGGGCGACGCGTCCCGCGTCGGGAATTTTAAGGCTAAGGCTCACAGATAGTAGTGTGATTAGTACTATCTATGAGCCTTTATTTTGTTATTTTTTCCGACGCGAGACGCGTCGCCCCCATTAGTGGTAGCGTTTCTTCAAGCACTAAGCGCTAACACAAAGAACCATTGCCCTTCGATACAGTCTCTACTCAAAGTTGCTACGTCTTCAGTATCGTCTGTTGAATATAGATATATTTCCAAATCAGCTATTCGGTACTTCACGTTTCTGACTCCTTCACTATCTTTTTCACATTTGGCGATGGAAAAGTTTTTCATTAGGCTAACCGCCAATGCTTCGTAATCCTCTTTTATTGGATTAGCGAATTTCTTCAAAAGAGAGTCTATTGTTTTATACTCGTTCATATTTCCTGTCTATTGGCTAATAAACTGATTAATGATATTTATTTAACTAGTGAATGGCAAACCTCAGTGTCGGCTATAGACTACATCATTTCTCTTTTAAACCAAAGTTCAAATACACTATCAGCAAGGAATATACCATCTTTTTCAACGGTGATAATCTCTTTGTCAACCAAACTTTTCTTTATACGGTCTATATTTGACTTACTGCCAAGAGGGTATATTTCAGAAACCGCTTGAGTTGTAAATCCTGAATGTATGTCTTTGCACAAAAGACGAATGAAGTTGAGCTGATAGGTCGTAAGCCCCTCTGTCTGTTGTATGAAGAGACTGCTGTTTTGCTCCAACAGAGCCTTCAAGCCTTCTTCAAAACTCTCTTCGTTTACTTCTTTTCCTGTTTCGGCCATAACGTTCCATGCAAGTTGCTGCACATAAGATGAGTAATTCTTTACCACTTGGCATATTCTGCCAGCATACTCTTCTGCTATCTTCTTGCCATATTTCTCGAATCGAGAACAGATGAAGGGGACCCAATATTCCGTAGGAATACACTTGAGATGCAACATCTCCCCAAACTGATAGAAAGGCATACGACGACTTTGGAAAATATTTTCCATCAGATGCTTCTTACTGCCAAAGAAGCAATATGACACATTTTGATGATGCTGCCAAACACCGCGTAGACGTTTTTGTATAGTCAGCGAGTCTGTGAACTCTCCTATCTGCTGAAACTCGTCAATACATACTACAAGGCGAACGCCCTGTTCCTTGGCAATACGTTCTGGAAGATTCAAAATTTCCTCTGGAGAATAATCCTTGGGTGTTATACCCAAGGATACAGAAAACTCAGAGTTAGGTTCTGGGCTAAATGAAATTTTGGGCGAGATTCTAACCAAAAAACGCTTGATGTTCTCCATTACTTGCTCCAAATGGTTGCCGGTGGACTTCATGATTGTTTCAGCAAATCGGTTATAGAAATCATATTCACTTCTGCAGTCATATATGTCCATATAGACGATTTTTAGCATAGGGTTGTCAATCTCGGAAATCACCTTTTTTATAAGAGAAGTCTTACCCATGCGTCTTGGAGATATAAGAATAACATTAACGCCATTTTCAAAGTCAAGCTTGATACGCTTGGTTTCTTCAATTCGGTCTGTAAAGTTATTACCACCGACCGACATACCATATACAAAAGCTTTCTCCATAATCTTTACTCCTTACTTAATTAGATTACAAAGGTAATGTAAAAAGGAGTAGTTCACAAAGTTGTGGTCCACAACTTTGTGAAGTTGATTGAAAAATCTCATAAAATAGACTTCCTCTCCATATTTTTCACCTCTGTTTGTCTGCGTCGCTTATTCCTTTTAACGCGAGTTCGTATTTCCTTCCCCTTTTTCTATCCCGACGCGAGACGCGTCGCCCCCATTAGTGGTAGCGTTTCTTCAAGCACTAAACGCTAACACTAATGGGGGCGTTTCTTCAAATACCAAACTGTTGATCAGCGAGCAAGCGAACACCGCATCACAACACGCCACCTGAGGTGCGCATCATGTCCTGTGTAGAACGCAGGGGCTTTTCCTTTACCTCAAACGTAAAGGTTTTGGACGCTCCCTGCACCTTGACATTTTGATATTCGGGCTGCGCCCCCATCATCTGGTCAAAGAGGTCGGGCATACGCACCACACGCTGCAAAGTAGCCTTAAATTTTTGTACGGGTATAGTATATGTACCCGTCTTTTGCGGTGCCACCACATATTGGTTCCACACAAGGGTGTAATACATCTGGCGTCCCTCGCGCGTACGTCCGGCCGTGGCGTTGCGGTCTATGTCAAGCTTGCGTACGTCACATTTACCCTTCACCACGAACTGGCTCGTACATTCGGCCTTGGCAATAGGCGCCGTGGCATACAGCACCACCGACACCAACATGCTGTCGCCGGCATAAAGGGTGGTACGGTCGGGCAATATGCGTGCGAACAACACATCTTTCGTTGCTGCCCGAAGAGGCAACACCATCAACATGAGCAGCAATGGAATAAGCAACCTTTTCATATTTCTATATCATTTATTGAGGTTTCGGATTTAACAAGGGCGGGCTGAAAGCCCAATATTCTTCATAGCCCAGGGCAAGCGAAGCGACACCCTGGGTATCGCGTGTTGAAGCAGTCGCGCCCTGTAAGGGCAAAAGTAAAAAGTTCTGTTACTTCTGCCCTTACAGGGCGTAACTTTTGCATTCATACCAACCCAGGGTGACGCTTTGCTTGCCCTGGGCTATGAAGAACATTGGGCCTTCAGCCCGCACTTGCCAAATCTGAAACTTCAGTTATTTTACGCATGTTCTACAACGGACGGTGTACTTTCATCTTCCGTCTCGAGGTCGGCAAGCCATGCGTCCGAACTGGCATCGGAAGGCATACGCCAGTCGCCACGCGGACTGAGCGAGCAGCTGCCAACCTTAGGCCCATCGGGCAAGCACGAACGCTTGAACTGCTGGGTGAAGAAACGGCGGAAGAAGGTGCGCAACCATTTGAGAATAACCTCATTGGTGTACGCCGTGCCATTGCCTGTGCCGTCAAATGCACGACAGGCAAGATAATATATCTTTTGCGGACGGAAGCCGAAGCGCAGCACATAATACAAGAAGAAGTCGTGCAGCTCGTAAGGGCCGACAAGGTCCTCTGTCACCTGCTTGATATTGCCGTTCTCATCAGCCGGAATGAGTTCGGGACTGATGGGGGTGTCTACTATGTCGAGCAGTGTGGTGCGGCTGGCCTCATCGGCCATGTTGCGTGCGGCCCAGCTCACAAGGTGCTTTACGAGCGTTTTGGGTATGGAGGCATTCACGCCATACATGCTCATGTGGTCGCCATTGTAGGTGGCCCACCCAAGCGCCAGTTCGCTCAAGTCGCCCGTACCGACCACAAAGCCGCCCATCTGTCCGGCAGCGTCCATCAATATCTGCGTACGTTCGCGGGCTTGCGAGTTTTCGTATGTCAGGTCGTGCACATTGATGTCGTGTCCCAAATCCATGAAGTGCTGTGTCACCGCGGGTGCAATGCTTATCTCGCGAATGGTCACACCGAGTTCCTTCATCAAGTTTGTGGCATTGGTATAGGTGCGGTCGGTTGTGCCAAACCCTGGCATGGTGATACCCACTATGCCACGGCGGTCGCGCTCCAAACGGTCGAAGGCATGCACTGCCACCAGCAGAGCCAGTGTGGAGTCGAGGCCGCCACTAATGCCTATCACCACCGTCTTGGCACGGGTGTGCTCTATACGACGTGCCAGTGCCTCGCTTTGTATGCAGATAATCTCCTCGCAGCGCTCGTCAAGCTCGTAGCCCTCGGGCACAAACGGGTGGGCGTCGATGGGGCGTGTCAGTGTAAACGGCACATTGCTTGCATAGGGTTCGAGTTCTATATTGCGGTAGTTCTGCACCAGTTCATTGTCGAAAGCATTGGCAAAAGTCGTGTTGGTGCGACGCTCGGCGCGCAGGCGCTCCACGTCAATTTCACTGCAAATGAGCTGTTCGCGCATGGCAAAACGTTCGGCCTGTGCCAGCAAAGCGCCATTTTCGGCTATAAAGGCACGACCGCTGAACACGAGGTCCTGTGTGCTTTCGCCATAACCACTGCCTGCATACACATAGCCAGCCAGCAGGCGGGCGCTCTGGCCGAGCACAAGGTTGCGCAGATACTGAGCCTTGCCTATGAGTTCGTTGCTTGCGCTAAGATTGAATATGATGTCGGCGCCGGCCAGTGCCAAGTGGTTGCTGGGCGGCACAGGTGCCCAAAGGTCTTCACATATCTCAATACCGAAAGTGCAGTGTGTGGTGGAGAACACGAGGTTTTTGCTCATGGGCACCGTCTGACCGCAAAAGCGCAATTCCACACCATTGGCCAGCACTTGGGCTGAGGTGAACCAACGCTTTTCGTAAAATTCTTTGTAATTGGGTATATACGTTTTGGGCACAAGGCCATACACCTTGCCCCGCTGTATGACGGCAGCACAATTAAACAGCATGCTGTTATAGGCTATTGGCACGCCCACCAAAGCCGTAACATTAAGGTTACGGCTGAACTCCATCAGTTTGAGCAGTGAAGCTTCTGCCTCGTCAAGCAGCAACTGCTGCTGAAACAAATCCTGGCAGGTGTAAGCTGTGATGGCCAACTCGGGCAGGCACAATATCTCTACGCCCTGTCCCTCGGCCGATGCCATAAGGCTTTCAATCTGTTGGATATTAAAAGAACAATCGGCCACCTTCACCGAAGGAATGGCCGCCGCTACTTTGATAAAACCGTTTTGCATAATCAATATTTGATGCAAGAAAACGCCACATTTTGCCCTATCGTCACGCACATACGAAACGACAGGGCACAAAAAAAGGCTGTACCAGTGATGTGATGAAACTCCGAGCGAAATAAGATTTGAGCTCCAGCCAATCTCTGTAATCCGACCCTACGACAAGCGCATATCGGCACGCCATTGAATAACTGGTTGACTCGGTTTTCAAGTAATTATTGATGAGTATCCCAATCTAACCGGTACAGCCGTATATTTTTCTGCAAGAGGCTGATTTCCTGCCTTTATACAGCACGCTGCCTGATGAGCGCTCTGTTTTTATGTCTTATTGAATTTGATGCAAATATACAATCATCTGATATTACTGCCAAACGTTTGCACTCATTTTTTTGTCTGTCCCTCCAATTTACATGTTTTGCAGCAAAAGGTGGGTGTATGTCATTTTTTCTTGTTAAGTTTACCGCCAAATGCGGCACAAGCAAAAAGGCCCTTTTCTACCACCTGAGTAATCAGTATTTTTTAGAACCGCCCCATTACTAAACGCTTAAATTTGAAGCATGAAGACTCTCACTTTTCATATTGACTACCACACCCGCCACAATGAGCACCCCGAGCTGGCCTGTTCGATTGATGGTGGCGACATATTATATGTAACGTTGCAGAGCAACGACCAAACGCACTGGACCGCCACGCTGCAAGTGGCTGATCAAAGCCAGCACATCAGATATGCCTACCAGATAGTGGCTGACGACGGCACACTGCTGCGCGTCGAGACCAACACATGGCGGTTGTTTGCATTCAACCACCGCTCTGAGGTATGCTTTTGCGACGCCTGGGCCGACACGTGCTTGGGGCAGAACTATCACCGCGCGGCATTTGAGCAATGCTTGATGTTGCCACGCGGCGGCGAAAAGATGCACCTTGAGTTGTTCACCTCGCCTTATTTGTTGCTGCTGCACACGCTGCCACCAGCCAATGGCATGAAGTGGGCCGTTGTAGGCAACACGCCCAACATGGGGGAATGGCAGCCACAGCAGGCACGCATCATGCAGCGCACTGACACCTACGAGTGGGCACTGCCGCTGACGCGTGAGGATTTTGAACAAGGCTTGGAATATAAATATGTGTTGGTGGACGCTAAAGACCCTGCACACGCACAGTGGGAGGAGGGCGGCAACCGCATCATCAGCCCCACCCCATGCAACCTCAATGCCTCGATTGTGCGTCAGGACGAAAAGCCGCGCATGAGCTTGCCCCAATGGCGGGGAGCGGGGTGTGTCATTCCGGTGTTCTCGCTGCGCAGCAAGGGCAGCATGGGCATTGGCGACTTTGGCGACCTTGACACCATGATACGCTGGGGGGCCGATGTGGGCATGAAGGCTATTCAGCTGCTGCCCATCAACGATACCACACGCACGGGGGCGTGGCACGACTCTTACCCATACAATGGCATTTCGGTGTTTGCCCTGCACCCTGCCTACCTCGACCTGCGCGAGTGGAGGGGGAGCAAGGCTTACAAGGTGTATAGTGCGCTTGGCACGGAGTTGAACGCTCTGCCTGAGGTGGACTATGAGAGGGCTTTTAAGCTGAAAATGGACTTTGCACACGCTTTATATAAAGAGGGTGGTGCAAAGGTGGTGGCCTCTGCGCCTTTCAAGAAGTTTTGCGATGACAACGCACATTGGTTGCCTGCCTACACTACTTTTTGCACGCTGCGCGACACTTACCACACGGCCGATTTTCGCTCATGGCCCGACGATGCGCCCAAAGCCGGCGAACTGGAGGCTTACACTGCCAAGCACCCCGATGTGGCCGACAGCCGCCTGTTCTACGCCTGGCTGCAATATTTGCTGCACCGGCAAATGCAACGGGCCCACAACACGGCACGCGAACTGGGGGTGATACTGAAGGGGGATATTCCCATCGGCATCAGCCGCGACAGTGTGCCGGCATGGGCCGACGGCCATTTGTTCCACTTTGACGGACAGGCGGGGGCACCGCCCGACGACTTTGCCGTGCATGGGCAGAACTGGGGATTCCCTACCTATAATTGGGAGGTAATGGCGCAAGACGGCTACCAGTGGTGGCGAAGCAGACTGAAGCACATGGAGCAGTACTTTGACGCTTACCGCATTGACCACGTGCTGGGCTTTTTCCGCATTTGGGAGGTGCCGTCGCAACATATTTACGGACTGTTGGGGCAGTTCCGCCCCGCCCTGCCCTATACCGAGGCCGAAATTCACGACTTTGGTTTTGGGGGCGACGTGCAAGCCTTGTGTGTGCCACGTGTGACGGCCGGAACCATGCAAAAGCTGATGACCGACACAGAGAATGCCAAACTGGCTGCCGACTATTTTACAAAGGACGGCGAATGGTATGTGCTGAAGGAGGCTTACCGCTCCCAGCGTGCCATCTGCCGTTTGCTGCCCGAGGGCAAAACGCGCCATACTTTGTTGCAGGTGGTGTGCGAGGTGTTGTTCATACGCGATGCCACACACGCCCATCTGTTTCACCCACGCGTTGGAGCACAGCGCACTTGGCTTTTCGGTGCTTTGAGCGAGGCCGACCGCCAGGCTTTCAACCATCTGCACGACCACTTCTTTTACGAGCGCAACAACCAGTTTTGGGCTGACGAGGCTATGAAGAAGGTGCCGGCAGTCACACAGAGTGCCGACGCGCAGCACCCGGTGCTGCAACTTTATCCGCTCAACGGCAATGGCATGTTGCCATGTGCCGAGGACCTTGGCATGGTGCCGGCATCGGTTAAGGGTGTGCTTGAACGGCTTGAAATTCTGTCACTCGAAATCCAGCGTATGCCCAAAGCTTATGGTGTGCGTTTTGGCGATCCGCTCGACAATCCTTATCTGTCGGTGGCCACCATTGCCACCCACGACATGCCGCCATTGCGCTTGTGGTGGCAGCAAAATGGCGAACAGTCACAGGCCTTTTGGCACGAAGCGCTGCACCACAATGGCGAGGCGCCCGCCGAAGCTACGCCTGAGGTGTGCGAGGAGGTGGTAAAATTGCACCTGCAATCGCCCTCAATGCTTTGCTTGTTGGGGTGGCAGGATTGGCTTGCCGTATCACCCACGCTGCGCAGCAAGCACCCCGAGACGGAACAAATAAATGTGCCGGCCAACCCCGACCAATACTGGCAATACCGCATGCACCTCACGCTTGAGGAGTTGATACAAGCCACTGGCTTTAACGACAAGGTGCGCGCACTGATTGCGGCCTCGGGACGTTTGGATAATTAAAAACGCAAGTTACGGATTTAGCCCGCGCGGGCTGAAACATCGTGCAAGGCGAATGCAATCAAACTTGCGTGATTTGTTCAAGCATCAAAAGCAACCTCTAATGGGGGCGACGCGTCTCGCGTCGGAGAATTTTTCAGCAGCCTCGTCCCACATCGGGATTTTAGGCAAAGGCACACAGGCAGGAGAGTAATTAGTGCTGTCTGCAAACCTTTATTTAATATATGTACATTACATTTTTCCCGACGCGGGACGCGTCGCCCCCATTAGTGCTTGCGTTTTTTGCAGCTGTCATTGATTCAGCCCGCACTTATTAAAACCGAAACTTCAGACAACAACTACCATATATGACCATTGACGATGCACGGCTTATTGAGTTGCCACGTTTCAACGACCCTCGCGGCAATTTGTCGTTTGTAGAGCAACATAACCAGGTGCCTTTCAAGTTTGAACGCGTATACTGGATATACGATGTGCCGGGGGGCGAAAACCGCAGCGGACATGCCTACCACACTACCGAGGAACTTATCATAGCCATTTCGGGCAGTCTCGACGTGATTGTGGACGATGGCACAAACAAGCGCACCTTTACGCTTAACCGCTCGTACTACGGGCTTTACATACCAAAGGGACTTTGGCGCACGCTCACAAACTTCTCCACCAACTCACTGGCACTCGAAATAGCCTCAACGCCTTACAACCGTGCCGACTATGTGGAGGATTACGGCACTTACAAACGAATGAAGCAACATGGAGAAATATAGTGTATTCGACTGCTCTATTGTAGAACTTAACCGACACCATTCTGACCGCAAAGGCAACCTTACCGTGGTGCAGAATGGCGACACGCTGCCTTTCGACGTGAAAAGGGTTTACTACCTTTACGATGTGCCGGGCGGCGAGGAACGTGGTGCACATGCCCACCGCACACTGAGCCAATTTATAGTGGCAGCATCAGGCTCGTTCACTGTCACACTCGACGACGGCCAATGCAAGCGGTCGTTTTTCCTCAACCGCCCCTACCAAGGGCTGCTGGTGCGCCCAGGATTGTGGCGAAGCATCACCGACTTTTCGTCGGGGGCGGTGTGCATGGTGCTGGCTTCGGACATTTACAAAAGCGAGGATTACATTCGCAACTACAACGATTTTGTAGCATTCAGACTCTCGCTCAACAATATTGAAACATTATGATTAAACTATACGACTTGCAGCGCATCACCCACGAACACGCCGATGAGTACAAGGCCGCCATGGCCCGCGTGATTGACTCGGGGTGGTTTTTGCAGGGCGACGAGACGAAACAATTTGAACACGACTATGCCCGCTACATCGGCACACAACATTGTGTGGCGGTGGCCAACGGACTTGATGCGCTTTACCTCATACTGCGCGCCTATAAGGAGATGGGGGTGATGGCTGATGGCGACGAAATCATCGTGCCGGCCAACACCTACATTGCCACCATATTGGCTATTACACGCAACAATCTAAAACCTGTATTGGTGGAACCTACTTGGCATCATCTGGAACTTGACACCGACCGCGTGGAACAGGCCATCACACCGCGCACACGGGGCATCATGACGGTGCACCTGTACGGACGACTGGCGTGCAACGAGCAGTTGCTCGACATTTGCCGCCACCACCACCTCAAACTGATGGAGGACAATGCACAAGCGCAGGGCTGTACCTTCAATGGCAAACGCACCGGTTCGTTGGGCGATGCCGCAGCGCACAGCTTTTACCCTGGCAAAAACATCGGGGCCATGGGCGATGCTGGGGCCGTCACAACCGACAATGCGGAACTTGCCACCACCATTCGCGCCCTGGCCAACTATGGCAGCGAACGCAAATATGTGTTCAAATACGCGGGCATCAACAGCCGCATGAGCGAGATGGACGCTGCCGTGTTGCGCATCAAACTCAAATATCTTGACCACGACAATGCCCGCCGCCAGCAGTTGGCCGACTTTTACTACGGTCACATCAGCAATCCGCTCATCACGCTGCCCGAGCGTCTGCCCGATGCCCACAATGTGTACCACCAATTTCCCATATTCTGCAAGGAGCGCAACCAGTTGCAAACGTTTCTTGCACAACAGGGTGTGCAAACGCTCATTCACTACCCTATCCCCCCGCACAAGCAGCAATGCTATTATGAGGCATGGGGTCACGAGCTCTCATTGCCTGTTACGGAGCGCATTCATGCCGAGGAACTTTCTATCCCCATGAGTCCGGTGGTCTCTGCCGATGAGGCGCAACAAGTGGTTGATGTGCTCAATAAATGGCAAGGTACGTCACAAAATGCCATTTAATGGCGCATTAGTTGTTATCTTTTTGGTAATTTTGTGCATAAATACAGAACAATGCCGACTCACATGAAATACACCATATTCAACCGCCGCACAGAACTATTGCGCGTGCCCTTGGCCAAGGCCATGTTCTACGAGGCTTATGGCAACTACTGCTATGGGGTGTTTCCCAACAAACAGAAGGTTATGCTGCCCGTTGGCCTCACCACCGTTGAGGAGATGCTGCACAAGCAGGCTGCCGAAACGGCACCAACCTTCCTGCGCATTGGCAAACGCTACATTGTCAATGCCGACATGATTGTGCAAGTTAACCTTACCAACCATAAGTTGGTACTCTCCGACTTTGAGCATGAGGGTAACTTTGCCCTGCCCATGTCGAAAGAGGCACTTAAAACTATCAAACGACTTTACGAAGACAATACTTTATGGAAATAGGCGAAAGCATCATTATTGGCCGCATGGGACAACAACCGCTACACCTGTCCGACGCCAGCATCGACCCGCAGCACGCCACACTTACGCGCACCTCGGCCGACTCGTATGTGATTGAAGACCACGACTCGGCCAAGGGAGTCTTTGTGTTTGGCCTGCGCATCATGCGCAAAACCATCAAGGCTGACACGCCTTTATTTTTAGGTACTTTCAAGACCTCGGTCAAGCAACTGCTTACCGATGCCTCGCGCATCAACCTGCAACAGGTGTGGAACGACTACGACAAGCAAAAGCGCAAGTGGGACCGCTACTCCATGTTGGTCAACTCCATTCGTATGCTCACCCCCATACTGACCATGCTCGTCACACAGATGGTGGGGCAAAACTGGCTGGTGTCGTGCATTGTGCTGCTGGCTGTCATGGCCATTGCCATCTTTGCTGGCGAAAAGGTGCTCGAAAAGAAGACCGTCGCTTTGGCCACCCTCAACGCACAGATGCAAACCACCTACGTTTGCCCGCACTGCCACAAATTTCTTGGCTTCGTCCCCTACTCTGTGCTAAGCGGCAAAAAGTATTGCCCTAATTGCGGCGTGCCGATTAAGTAACGTGCTGGCGGAGTTCTTGGTTGACAGGTTTACAAGTTGACAGGTTTACAAGTAAGTTTGATATGCACTTCTTGTTCTGTAGAACTTGGCTAACTTACCCGTCAACTTGTTAACTCGTCAACCCGTCAACTCCTCAACTCGTTTACTAATAAATGATACAAAAGCATGATGAATCCCAATACAAGACAAGTGCCCTATGGTGTGGCCGACTTTGAGCTGATCAGAAGAGACAACCTATATTATGTGGACAAGACCATGTACTTGCCCATGCTCGAGACTGAGGCACGCAACATATTCTTTACGCGTCCACGCCGATTTGGAAAAAGTCTGCTCATCAATATGCTGCATGCCTATTATGATTGCAACAAGAAGGACAAGTTTGAACAACTGTTCGGCGACTTGTGGATTGGTAAACACCCCACCAGTTTACAAGGCAAATACCTCGTGCTATACTTGGACTTCTCACAGGTGGGCGGTAGCATCGATCAAGTAGAAGAAAAGTTCAATGCCTATTGTGGCACACAACTCAATGGTTTTGTACGCGACTACGAAAGACTTTACCCCGAGGGGTTTGTTCAAAAAATTGACGGCCTCGCCGATGCAAGTGCCAAACTTAACGAAATTGCCAACGAGTCGAAACGCAGAGAGTTACCTCTCTACCTTATCATCGACGAGTATGACAATTTTACCAACACCATACTCAACGAGCAAGGCGAAGCGGTGTACCATGCTATCACACACGCTGACGGCTTTTACCGCGACACATTCAAAAGGTTTAAGGGAAACTTTGAGCGCATATTCATGACAGGCGTCAGTCCCGTTACTTTAGACGATGTGACAAGCGGCTTCAACATAGGTTGGAACATTACCATGAAGTCTGAGTTTAACGACATACTCGGCTTTACTACCGACGATGTGCGCACCATGTTCAACTACTACAAAGAGCAGGGCGAACTACCTGCCGATTTGGACGTGGAGGAGGTCATAAATGACATGAAACCATGGTATGACGGATATTGTTTCTCGGAAAAATCACTAAAAAGCAAAAACCGCGTGTTTAATTGCGACATGGTGCTTTATTACTTGCGCAACTATATGAGTTACGGCTGTGCACCCAAACAAATGATTGACCCCAACACTAAAACGGACTACAGCAAGATGAACAAGTTGCTACGTTTTGACAAGCTGGACGGCAACCGTAAAGGGATTATTAAAAGCATAGCTGAAACAGAACAAGTAATTACTTCGCTCGAGGAGTCTTTCCACGCCCGTGCCTTGACCAATCCCGACACATTTACCAGTCTGCTCTTCTACTATGGCATGCTGACCATCAAGGGCACACATGGCATGCAACTTGTGCTGGGCATTCCCAACAACAATGTGCGTAAACAATACTATGGCTATTTGTTAGAGGAATACCAACAAATGAGTCGTGTGAGCCTCAACGACCTCATCGACAAATTTACCAATATGGCATTCGATGGCGATTGGCGCACCGCACTCAGCAGCATGGCACAAGCATACGCTAACATATCATCTGTGCGCGACGGCATTGAAGCTGAACGTAATTTGCAAGGTTTCTTCATGGCATACTTCAGCTTGAACGACTATTACTACACCGCTCCCGAATTGGAGCTGAACCATGGCTATTGCGACTTCTTCTTGCTGCCCGATCTCACTCACTACCCCACCCAGCACAGCTACATCATCGAGTTAAAGATGCTGCATAAGGGAGATAGCGAGGAACTTGCTCAAAAGCAGTGGGACGAGGCCGTCAGCCAAATCAACGGCTACGCTGCAGCACCAAGAGTTGAGGCCCTGCGCCAAGGCACTGAACTACATAAAATCATCATGCAATTTGAAGGTTTCCAACTCAAACGCATGGAAGAAGTTGCTAACAAATAATCAAGCACACACATCATGAACCCAAAACACATCATACTCACCCTGCTCATCATGCTTTGCCCCATTGGCATGGCAGCACAGAGCACCATTACGCGCCACAAGCCGAAACCGGCTGTGACGAAACCTAAACCTGCGGCAAAGCCAAAAGCCAAACCGAAGGCCAAACCTGCACCACGGCGCAATAGCACACATCATTCAAGCAGCACAAGCAGCACTGTCAGTTTGTCGGCCGAACTCAACAAACTCATCAACAACATGGTGTATGTGTCAGGTGGCACTTTCACCATGGGGGCTACAAGTGAGCAAGGCAGCGATGTTTATGACAACGAAAAGCCCACCCACAACGTCACACTCAGCAGCTACTACATTTGCAAGTACGAGGTAACGCAAGCCCTTTGGCGAGCCGTCATGGGCAGCAACCCATCATACTTCAAAGGCGACAATCTGCCTGTCGAACGCGTGAGCTGGAATGATTGCCAAACCTTTATCAACCGCCTCAACAGCTACACTGGGCGTAACTTCCGCCTGCCAACCGAGGCCGAATGGGAGTTTGCCGCACGTGGTGGCAACTACAGCCGTCACTACAAATACAGCGGCAGCAACTACATTGGCGACGTGGCATGGTATGGTGGTAACAGCGGCAGCAGCACTCACCCCGTTGGCACCAAGCAACCCAACGAGCTCGGCCTTTACGACATGAGTGGCAATGTGTGGGAATGGTGCAGCGACTGGCACGGTTCATACAGTTCTTACTCGCAAAGCAACCCTACTGGTCCTAACAGTGGGGCTGGCCGCGTAAAACGCGGTGGCAGCAGGTACTACGACGTCAATGTGTGCCGCTCGTCGTTCCGTGGCTACATCACGCCCGACTACAGCTGCCACGACCTCGGGCTCCGCCTCGTCCTCTCCCAGTTATAATAGATCAAACGTACACATCATGAACCCCAAGCACATCATTCTCACCCTGCTCCTCATGCTTTGCCCCATTGGCATGGCAGCACAGAGCACCATTACACGTAATAAGCCGAAGCCGGCTGTAACGAAACATAAACCTGCGGCAAAGCCAAAGGCTAAACCTACACCACGGCGCAATAGCAGCACTACTGGTTTGTCGGCAGAGCTTAACAAGCTCATTAACAATATGGTGTATGTAGAGGGAGGAACCTTTACAATGGGTGGCACAGCTGAGCAAAATGGCGATATGGACTACAATGAAGAACCTTCACACAATGTGACTCTCAGCAGCTACTACATCTGCAAGTATGAGGTAACGCAAGCTCTTTGGCGGGCCGTCATGGGGAGTAATCCTTCCTATAAGAAAGGCGACAAGCTACCAGTTGAATGCGTCAGTTGGGATGACTGCCAAACCTTTATCAACCGTCTCAACAGCTACACGGGCCGCAACTTCCGCCTACCTACAGAAGCAGAATGGGAGTTTGCCGCACGCGGTGGCAAGAATAGTCGTCACTACAAATATAGCGGCAGTAATAATATTAACGATATCGCATGGTATCATGACAATAGTGGGACGCCGACACCGAGACACGTTCACCCCGTCGGTTGTAAACGCCCCAACGAATTAGGACTCTATGATATGAGCGGCAATGTTTACGAATGGTGTAATGATTGGTATGGCTCATACACGTCATATTCACAAACTAATCCAACAGGTCCAGTAACGGGGGCTTATCATGTAAAGCGCGGTGGTAGTTGGAATGATTATGCCAGATACTGCCGCTCATCAACCAGGTATAATGGTGCCACGGATAGCGAGATCGGCCTCCGCCTCGTCCTCTCCCAGTTATAATAGATCACACACACACATCATGAACCCAAAACACATCATTCTCACCCTGCTCCTCATGCTTTGCCCCATTGGCATGGCAGCACAGAGCACCATTACACGCAACAAGCCGAAACCGGCTGTGATGAAACCTAAACCTGCGGCTAAACCGAAGGCCAAACCCAAACCTGCACCACGGCGCAATAGCACACATCATTCAGGCAGCACTGTCAGTTTGTCGGTCGAACTTAACAAGCTCATCAACAACATGGTATATGTGTCAGGAGGCACTTTCACCATGGGCGGCACAAGCGAGCAAGGCAGTGATGCCGAGTCTGACGAAAAACCTACCCACAGCGTCACTCTCAGCAGCTACTATATCTGCAAGTACGAAGTGACGCAAGCTCTTTGGCGCGCCGTCATGGGCAGCAATCCGTCAAACTTCAAAGGCGACAACTTGCCTGTTGAATGCGTGAGCTGGAACGACTGCCAAACTTTTATCAACCGCCTCAACAGCTATACAGGCCGTAACTTCCGTCTGCCCACCGAGGCCGAATGGGAGTTTGCCGCACGTGGTGGCAACTACAGCCGCCACTACAAATACAGCGGCAGCAACTACATTAACGATGTGGCATGGTATAGTGACAACAGCGGTGACCGCACCCATCCCGTTGGCACCAAGCAAGCCAACGAACTTGGCTTGTACGACATGAGCGGCAATGTGTGGGAATGGTGCAGCGACTGGTACGGCTCATACAGTTCTTACTCGCAGACCGACCCTATAGGGCCAAATAGTGGGTCTGACCGCGTGTTACGCGGTGGCGGCTGGTTCGACATCGCCAGTTACTGCCGCTCGTCGGACCGTAGCTACAACTCGCCCGGCGACCGCGACGATGGCCTCGGGATCCGCCTCGTCCTCTCCCAGTTATAATATCCTTGTAAAGAAAAGAGCCTGAAGCAAAAGCGCGACAAAAGGAGGCGACGGGAGGAGCCGACGATGTCGTGTTTATGCTTCGGGCCATAAATAGATACCGCCTGTGGCAACGTTTACGACAAAGGTATTACCACAAAGACATATACAATAAGAGTCATACCCCACACCTAACACCTTCCACCTCACCATGCGCCAACTGCTACTTTTACTCTGCATACTGCTCCCCCACCTGCTACCTGCCCGCACCATCTACGTGGTGTCGGTGGGCATAGCCAAATACCAATACATCAACCCCTTGCGGCAGACCGAGAATGATGCAACCGACATGGCGGCGCTCTACCGCACACACACAACGCACGTCACACTGCTGACGGGGAAAAATGCCACACGGCAGAGCATCTGCACAACGCTGAAAAATGTCTTTGCACAAGCGGAGGCCGACGACGTGGTGGTGTTCTTCTTCAGCGGACACGGCAGTAAAGGCGGATTGTGCGCCTACGACACACGAGGGGCGTCTACCTGCATCAGTTATGGCGAGATAGCCAAAATCATTAAAGGCTGCCGCGCCAACAACAAACTGCTGTTTATTGATGCCTGCTATGCCGGCGGCCTGCGCCACGACAGCAACGCTGCCGCTTCCGCACAAAGTTCGTTTGACAAAACCGAGGGGGTGATGCTGTTTCTCTCGTCGCGCACCAACGAAACCTCGCGTGAAAATCCATACGGACGCAACGGACAGTTTACACGCTACCTGCTGCGCGGCTTGAAAGGCGGAGCCGACAATAACCGCAACCGCATTGTGGAGGCGAAGGAACTCTTCGACTTTGTGGCAGTCAACGTGGCCAAGGCTACCAAGGGCAAGCAGCACCCTGTGATGTGGGGACGCTTTGACAACAACATGCACGTAATGAATTGGAACCCTAAAAGGTAGGGTGTTCAAAAATGGCATCAAAAATGAGAGCGTTTGAGGAATTTCTATTCGTTGTTATTGCAGTTCGATGAAAAGTAAACAGGCGAACGGACTCAAGCACCCAACGCTACCTCTAATGGGGGCGACGCGTCTCGCGTCGGGAAAATATGCAGCTATTATTTAGTAAAGTTCGTATTCTTCTCCTTCCTCTATCCCGACGCGAGACGCGTCGCCCCCATTAGTGCTTGCGTTTTTCGGCAGCACATTTTTGGCAAATAAAAATGACCCCAAAAACGGTCTCGCTTTTGATGCCAATGTTGAACACCCTGCCCCAAAAGGTGATTTCGTCACGCCAAACACGTATTTCATACTTTGAAATGCCATAACCATTGGCAAAAGGCTACAAAGCACCTATCTTTGCATCATAAACATTAAAACAACCAAGCCATGTATAACAACAACGACACCATCACACAGGGACGCAACAAAGCCCAAAAGCAAAGCAATGATAAGAAACTGCACTTCAAAAGTATGGCAGCCTCCTCATTTGTAGGTGCCATGGCTGGCGCAGGTGCCATGTGGGCTGGCGAAGCCTTTGCCAACGAGCAAAATAATGAGGCTGCCGCCGACACCGCTACCGCCGAGGCTGCAGGAGTACAAACCATTGCGCAGCCCAACGAGCAGAAAGTTACTGCCGACACGCTGGCCGCTGAAAGCAAAACGCAAGCACAGCACGAGGCCAGCGCCACACCAAAGGCCGATGCCACAACACACAACGCACACAGCAGCCACACCACACACCACGATGAGCCGCATCTCACTCCGGCCACTCACACGCAAGGATATGCCGCACAACACGACATTCAAATTGAAAGTGTCGAAACCATGACAACCGACGACGGACGCACCGTCACCATGGCCATCGGTACCGTGGACGGCCACATGGCGGCCTTCAGAATGGACGACAACAACCGGGTGGTGGCCTCGTTTGTCGACACCAACGACAACGGCGAGGTGGACGACAATGAAGTGACCGACCTGCGCGGCGAAAACATGACGCTGAACACGCTCACCAATGGCAACAACAATGTACAAATGGCGGCTGACGACACCGAGTCGCCCGAAATCCACGTCATTGCCGTACAAAACGATGTAGACCTTAACGGCCACACCGTGGACGTGGCTCACGTGAGCGTGGGTGACGAACACATTGCCTTGGTAGACGTTACACAAAACGGCGAGGTGGACATCATGATGGGCGACAGCAACCACGATGGTCAAATAGACGACAGCGAACTGCACGACATATCTGACAGCCACATGCCCATGCCGTCGGCCGACGATGTGGAGGGGGGCTACGGACAGATGGCACAGTCTGACACCGACCTGCCCGACTACTCCAACGATGCCGATATCACACTATACGACGCATAATGACGAACTAACAAGCGTATGAACATTACACTAAAATGCCCCGCCTGCGGCGCACTGATAAGCGCGGCCAGCATGGCGGGCATTGAACAAAAAACGGCCGAATGCCCCACCTGCCACACCAAGCAACGGTTAGGCGCCTACCTGCCCAAACTGTCGTTGGCAGTTGGCAGCCACACCTACCAGCTGCATTTTGGCAAGCAATGGGTGGGCCGCCTTAAGGAGGGCAATGATGCTGAAATACAAATACCCGACGACACACGCTACATGAGTCGGCACCATGCCATTATCAATGTGCAATGCACTGCCACCGGACTGCGCTGCACCCTCGAGGAGCATGGCAAGAACCCTACCCTGCTGCAAGGCATCGAACTGTGTGAGGACGACATTGTCTACCTCAACGCCAACGACTGCCTCACACTGGGCGAACAACAAATGTACGTAGCTAACGATTTTGCAAAATGAGCCAAAAGCCCTTAACTATATCGACTCCACAAGGTTTTAGCGAACTGGGACAGAAACCTAACCAGGAGGACGCGCTTTACCCTGCCCTTGGCCATGCCACCAGCACCACACACGTTTTTGTGGTGTGCGACGGCATGGGCGGACATGCGCATGGCGAGGTGGCGAGCAACTGTGTGGCGCAAGCCATTGGCCAGCACACCACGCTGCCCGAACCATGCTCCACGCAACAAATGGAGCAGCACTTCAACGAGGGGTTAGCCGAAGCCTATCGTCAACTTGACACACTCGACAAACAGTTTGACGACAGCAGTGGAGGCAAGGCCACCATGGGCACCACGCTTACATTCCTGGCCATTTGCACCGATGGCATACTGTTGGCGCACATTGGCGACAGCCGCATTTACCAATTCAGACAAGGCAAGGGTGTGGTATACCAAACACGCGACCACTCGCTTGTCAACGACTTGATAGCGGCTGGCGAGCTGACCGAAGCCGAGGCACGCACCTGTCCACAACGCAACGTCATCACAAGGGCTGTGCAACCTCATCAGCCTACCATGTCTAAGGCCACGTTCAAAGTCATACCTTACTACCATGTTGCACCTGGCGATGTATTCATGCTCTGCTGCGACGGCATTGTCGAGCAGCTCGACAACAATGATTTGCAACAAATAATGCTTGCCAATCAGCCACTTGGCCAACGCATCAACGCACTCAAACAGACCTGTCGCACACGCGGTACACGCGACAACCACTCATGTTGGGCGTTTGAGGTTGAAAAGGTTGAACATACAAAGTTGCAACCTGCCCCCCAACCCGAAACAGACGAGGAACGCTTCACCCCCAACGCGCAACCGGCAAAGCAGCCTTCTGCTCCTACCAAACACACTTGGCCTTTAGTAGCCATATTAGTGTGCATCATCTTGCTCTGTTTCGGCGCAGGCTATATGCTTTGGCACAAGCCCCAACAAACTACCGACGCACCGGCTGCCACCATGCCTCAAAAGGTGGAACAAACCACCGAACCAACCGACAACAACGACTCTGATGCCACACAAGGCACCATCACACGACATCACAAATAAATCCGTTAACGGGTTGACAGGTTAACGGGTTAACTGATTAACGGGTTGACAGGTAAGTTTGTTCTGCACAACTTATATTGTGTCAAAAACAAAAAGACAAGGGACATAAAAGACACGACTAACTTACCCGTTAACTTGTCAACCTGTTCCCCCGTCAACCAACCCGTTCCCCCATCAACAAAACAGTCAACCCACTAAATAAATACAGACGCACCATACTATGACCGACAATTCCACCCCCCGCGAGGGGTTGCTTGCCATTGGCACCACACTTGCCAATGGCAAATACCGTATAGAAAAATACCTGGCATCGGGCGGCTTTGGCAATACCTACATGGCCATCGACACTGCCTTTGACGAAAGAGTTGCCATCAAGGAACTCTTTATTAAAGGCGTGTGCGGCCGCATGGACAATGCAACCGACATCTCAATCAGCCTTACCGAGAACCAGCGCACATTCAATGCACAACGCGAAAAGTTCCGCAAGGAGGCACGCCGCCTGCGCAAACTCGAAAACAAGCATATTGTACGGGTGCACGACTTGTTCGACGAGAACGGCACCACCTATTATGTGATGGACTTTATCGAAGGCGAAAGTCTATCTACCCGTCTCAAACGCACCCACCAGCCAATGACAGAGGCCGAAGTGCTGCCCATTCTGGCTCAAGTGCTTGATGCGCTCGAAACGGTTCACAACGAGGGCATTTGGCACCTCGACCTCAAGCCTGCCAACATCATGGTTGACGACAAAGACAACGTGCAACTCATTGACTTTGGTGCGAGCAAACAGCTGCGCAATGCCGACGGCAACTCTCTCTCCACCTCATCGGCCCTGGCTTGCACTCCTGGTTATGCCCCGTCCGAACAAATGGAACAGAACATCGAAAAGTTTGGTCCGTGGACAGATCTCTACGCGCTCGGTGCCACACTTTACCACTTGCTCACACTGCAACAACCGCCCTCGCCATCAGACATTGACGAGGACGCCACAGAGGCTCTGAAATTGCCTGCCGCCGTGAGCAAAAAGACTGCCGACCTCATCAAATGGCTCATGAAACCGAACCGCAAGATGCGTCCGCAATGCGTGGCCGATGTCAAACAGTTCCTGGCCGAAACGCCAACAAAGCCGCAACCCAAACCACAATCCAAGCCACAACCTTCAAAGTCTGCTACCAAGACGGCCGATGATGATGGCGACACCATTTTGAAAGGCGGCAAAAGTACCAAGACCTCTACACAGGCCAACGGTCGCAATACAACATCTACAACAGAGCACAAAGGCAAATCAAACCAAACCGTCATCATAGGAAGTATTCTGGCCCTCGTCATTGTGGGAGCATTTGGTTACGGCATGTGGCACGACCGAAGTGAGGCACAAGACGCATCGGTGGCTGTTGACAGTGACAGTGTGGCAGCAGAAGTGGTGCAAAAATCGGTAACCAATCTGATGGTGTCAGTAAACGCTGGTCCGAAGAACATGCGCAACTATGCCTATACCGGCAGCATTGCCGACACGATTGGTGCACTGCCGCAGGGCTTTGGTACGGCCAAATTTGAAAAATATGGCAGCATTCCTGCCGCCACCTATTCAGGTCACTTTACCAATGGCTTGTGCAACGACCAAACGGGCAATGCCACGCTGAAGTTTGATAATGGCGATACGTATAAAGGTACCTTTAACAATGGCTACTACGAGCAAGGCACCTACACCTTGAAGGATGGTTCATACTTCACAGGCACATTCAAAGAGGGCAATCCCTATAAAGGTAAATGGTATAATAGCGACGGCTCGTTCTCTGAAGAAATAGGCAAATAAATATTGCCGTCCAGAAAATCGTGAATATCCGAACAGTCTCAAGCGCAAAGTGCTAGTACCAAACGATACAATAAAACGCTAACACAAAACGCAAGCACAAGGCGCTACCACAAAACGCAAACACAAAACGCAAACACAAAACGCAAACACAAAACGCTACCTCTAATGGGGGCGACGCGTCTCGCGTCGGGAAAAAGAAAGCAATAAGCAACTCTAAACAGAGCTTAGTAAATGCAGGCTCCTCTCTCCTCGCCCGATGAACTATAGTAATATAAATGATTCTATTTGAATTTTATTAATGTTTGT
>OMDB01000370.1_pt1 | contig 24129 bp, 22 predicted proteins | sample 1645161 | NCBI WGS metagenome assembly OMDB01 (sample SAMEA103958135, study PRJEB25191) | human gut metagenome
AAAGGTACTACTTTTTATTGGAAAACATGTACCGTGCGATGATGATCTTTTGGTTAACATGCCTGGTGGGCTATCCACGGACTTCCGCACCTGAGCCGAAAATATCTGCGCTTATGCTGCATGGAATACAGATGTCCGACAAAGAGCAACTTCAGCTTCAGGTGGTATTGCTTATGCCATATATGAAAGAGCTGTTCTGCACGGATATGCTTGTGTTGGTGCTTCATTCAATCCTGACTTTACTGTTACCCATAAAGTAGTTGTAGACCAAGAATCCATATCACTTTTTAAAAATTCGAAGTATGTGTTTAGTAATGCTTATGATGTCTTTCCAAAAGTAAAACAACTCTTAAGTTTGAAACAAAATGTTGTATTTATCGGATTGCCTTGCCAAGTCGCAGCGTTTAGAAATCTTTTTCCTAATTCCGACAATTTATTGCTTGTGGATATAGTTTGCCATGGAAGTGTTCCTGGGAGCTATCTGAAACAGCATATAAAATTTTTAGAACAAGAGTTAAAAGAGAAAGCGGAAAAGATATATTTCCGAGATCCGGTATTTGGGACTTCAACTTATCATTTTTCCCTTTATAATAAGAGAGGAGAATGTTTTTATAGTAAACGCACTAGTGATGGCGATTTGTATAATTATGCTTTCCATAAGATGGTGGCTTATAGAGAAAATTGCTACCATTGTCATTTTGCAAGACCAGAAAGATTATCAGATATAACATTGGGAGACTTTCATGGCAATGGCAATATGGAAGAATGGAATGATTCAAAAGATAATGTTTCTTTGATTATTACGCATACAGAGAAAGGAAAACAATGGGTGAAACGGATGGTGGAAGATGGTTTGATAAAAGTAGAACAACGTCCTTTGGAAGAACCTATAAATGGAGATAGGCAACTTCGTGAGCCTGCTGTCAAAACTCAATTAAGATTTGATTTTGAAAAGTTGATGCTAAAAAGTAACGGGAACTTTGAAAAGGTAATGAAAGAAGTGATAGAGTTGGATGAAAAACGTTGGAAGTGGATAGGAAGAAAGGATAAAATAAAGCGTATCATAAAACATATTATTGGAAAATGAAAATAGGAATAATTACTATTCATAACTCACCTAATTATGGTGCTTGTTTGCAATCTTTTGCTCTTTATAAGTTTTTGGAGCAACATGGATATAGTACGGAAATTATAGATTTGCATCGTCCTTATTATGATGACTATGTTGTTAGTAAAAAATATAAGCCTTACTCACATAATGTTAAAAGCGTCAAAAGAAAATTATTTGATTGGCTTAAAAAAATCTTAATGTCAGAACGGGACATACCACAAATAAAAGATAAGGAAACAAATATTATTTCTGAAAGTAAATTTCATAATTTCAACTCTCAAATACGTTTATCCAAGCCATTTCGGAGTATAGATGAATTGTATCGGAATCCACCAGAATATGATGTTTATATAACAGGAAGTGATCAAGTGTGGAATCCTACGCAAAATTATTGTTTAGAGCCCTATTTCTTGACTTTTGTCAAAAATGAGAAAGCTCTAAAAATATCTTATGCTTCTAGTATAGGAATAGATCGTTTGTTGCACAAAGAAAAGAAGGATTTTAAACGTTGGTTAAATTCATACGACAGCATCTCCGTTAGAGAAAAAACCGCACAAAGTGTCTTGTCTGAATTTGTGAATAAAAATATAGAAGTTGTAGCAGACCCGACTTTTTTATTAGAGCTTGATTATTGGAAGAATATTGCTCAACAAGCAAATCTTACAGAAAAGAAATATATTTTGCTATTTAGCCTTTCTATTAATAAAGAAATGATAGATTATGCTATGACATTATCAAAGGAAAGTGGTAAGGAGCTAATCGTACTTCATCAGAAACTGACAAAAGAATATGCAAAAGGAAAGTTCCATGTTGTAAATAATGCAGGACCGATAGAATTCTTAGGATATATAGCAAATGCAGATTTTGTCTTGACGGACTCATTCCATTGTACTGTATTTTCTTTAATACTCGGAGTGGATAATTTCTATACATATATTTCACCTTTCAATAATCGAGGAAGCCGAATCGTAGATTTATTAGCAAAATTTGAAATGAATAATCATATTTTGGATGGTGAGTTAAATAAAAGTTATCAAGAGTTGGATTCCTCAAAAGTGAATAAACTTAATGTAGAGCATTGTTTTATAAAAGAACAAACAGAGGCTCGTAAATATTTGGAGAAAGCGATAAATGGAAGAAAATAATAAACGAATTTTTAAAAATACAATATATCTTTATATACGTATGCTTGTATTAATGGTTTTAAGCTTTTTCAGTACAAGAATCGTATTAGACAAATTGGGTGCCAGTGATTATGGAATACAGAATCTTGTTGCAGGTTTTGTATCAATGTTTGTTGTCCTAAATAGTATTTTACAAGGAAGTACAACTCGCTTTATTGCATTGAATTTAGGACAAAACGACGTTGAAAAGCAAAAGAGGACGTTCAGCACTGCTTTTGTATTGCATTTACTTATTGCTATCGTTATAGTTCTTGCATTGGAATTGGGTGGTATATGGTTCTTTAATACCAAACTAAATATTGAGCCAGACAGAATTTGGGCTGCCCTTTGGGTTTTTCATATATCTGTATTCCAAGTGTTTTGGGGAGTTACACAAACTCCTTTTTCCGCATCTGTAACAGCTCACGAGAATTTCAATATGTATGCTTTTATGAGCATATATGATGTGGTTGCTAAAATTTTGGTTCTCTTTTTGCTGGTTTACATTCCGTATGACAAATTGATAATTTATGCGATATTGCAGATGTGTGTTAGTTTTACCAGTTTGATGATTTATCGTGTATATTGCTTAAAAAAGTACGTAGAATGTACTTTATCGTTTAAATTGGATAAAACAATAGCAAAACAAATGCTAAAATTTTCCGGATGGGGAATGTTTGGACACATTATAACTATGATTAATGCTCAAGGTAATTCATTGTTGCTGAATATATTTTATAATACGGTGATGAATGCAGCTCGTGGTTTGGCACAAACGGTGTCATTTACGATCGCTCAATTCATTGGAGGCTTTTTGACAGCAGCACAGCCTCAGTTGGTAAAATATTGGGGCGCTGGAGATAGGCAACGCTTTTTCAAGTTGATTTTTAATTCTACCCAATATACGCTTTTCTTGGTAGCTCTCATTGGGATTCCTGTAATTCTCGAAATAGATTATGTATTAAAACTTTGGTTGAATGATGTTCCCCCATATACAGCTTCATTTGTTAAGATAACAGTAATTTGTAGTTTGATTTATCGCTCTAATACAATGGTGGATAATGGTATCAATGCGGCAGGGTATGTAAAACAGCTGAATACGATGTCTATACCTATATATTTACTGACTATACCTTTGGTTTATATGGCATTAAAGATTGGCTGGGGACCAGTTGTGGCTTATTGGTTTGCTAGTATTCCTTCACTATTGGCATTCGTTTGTAATCTATGGATATTGTCAAAATATACGGGCTTTCCTGGAATGAAATTTTTGATTCATGTTGTAATTAGAAATTTCCTGCTGATTTTGTTAGCAATGGTTATCCCTTATATTGTTCAAAGCCAAATGCAAGAAAGTGTTTTGCGTTTGTTTATAGTTTGCAGTTTATCCTTACTTTGTACAATCATTGTATTATATAATTGGGGCGTTAGTAACGAGGTACGTATAAAACTTAAGGAAAATTTTTATTCTTATTTGAAAATTTATAAAAATTAGAAATATGTTGCTTAAAAAAATATTAAGAAATATGGTGGGATTATTGGTTTCTCGCCCATTTATTCGATATAATCATACTGGAAAAATTGCATTATGCTGTATGTGTAAATGTGAAAATGATTATATTAGAGAATTTGTAGATTATTACTATAATATAGGAGTGGATAATATCTTTATTTATGACAATAATGATATTGATGGAGAGCATTTCCAAGATGTTATTAATGATTATATAGAAAATGGATATGTAAAGATTATAGATTATAGGGGACGCAAATGTTGTCAAGAGGATGCTTATGACAATTGCTATCAAGCTCATAAATATGAGTATGATTGGATATGTGTATTTGATACAGATGAGTTCCTTACTTTGAAGAAACATAAGGATCTTCATGATTTTTTGAATGATCCTGTTTTTGATAAATTTCAGCTAATTCATGTCAATTGGATGTGCTATGGCGATAATGGAATGTTGGACAATGACGGTCGAACATGCCAAGAAAGATTTAAAGAGCCTCTTCCTTTTGATATAAGAAGGTTCAAGCCTTTTCCTGAAAATAATCATGTGAAGACGATAGTTAGAGGAGGTCTGAAGCATATAAATTACCATTATATAACACATACCCCATGGAATTTCTATCGTTGTTGTAATCCTTTAGGCATAGAGTGCGAGACGCGTTCGCCTTATAATCCATACAATTTTGATGTGGCTTTTCTTCGTCATTATTATACAAAGACTGTAGGAGAGTGGGTGAAAATCAAGCAAAAGAGAGGATATGGAGATATGGGAGATGTTGATGCCCAAAAGAAATTGTCTTTAGATGTTTTCTATATGCTCAATGAGAGAACCAAAGAAAAAGAGGAATATGTAAAAACACTGATAAAATGATAGACATTTCTATAATTCTACCTGTGTATAATTCTGAAAAAACAATAGGCAAAGTTCTCGAAAGTGTAATTAATCAAACTTTTAAGAATTGGGAACTTTTGGTAATTGATGATGGAAGTTCAGATTCTACATATGCTATATGTAAAAAATATAGCTGTCAGGACAAGAGGATAAAGGTTTTGCAAAAAACAAACGGAGGCGTTTCAAGTGCAAGACAGATGGGGATAGAAAATGCTGTTGGTACTTATAGCATGCATGTAGATTCAGATGATTGGTTTGAATGCAATATGTTGCAAGCTATGTATGAAAAGATAACATGTGACAATTCGGATATAATAATTACAGATTTTTACGAGCATCTGTCAATGGGTAGATGTGTTCGCAAGAATCAGAACATATCAGATTTATCTTCTATTGAGGTGTTGTTTGGCATTTTGTCAGGTAAATATTTTGGAGCGTTATGGAACAAAATGGTGAGACATTCCTTATATAAAGAATGTGATGCACGCTTTTTTCAAGGAATGAATTATATGGAAGATGTTCTTATATGGATACAAATTCTTAGATGTCCCCAAATAAAAATTTCATATTTACCGGAAGCATTTTATCATTATTGCGTAAATGATAATTCTATTACACAGCATATTTCGAGAGATACGTTTGATGGAATAGTGCGAATGCATGAAAAGATTAAATGTTTGCTTCCTGATATTGATAATCGGTTTGTTGAATATAAAGAGACTTTGTGTATAGGTGATTTTCAAGCAGGTTTCTTGAACAAGTTATTTACAGATTCTGAGACAAAAATGTATTATAATAGGATGAGGCATATGGCATATAAAAATCCGAGTTTGCGTTGGAAAATTGGATATTTCCTAATCCAGATAGGGGCTTATAGGCTTGCTTATCATTTATTACATAAATAATAAGAGTATGCAAAGAAATACTTCATTAGATGCGATAGCTGGTCTGTTTATTATTATTATGATGTTTATTCATTTTAATATTTTATCGATACAGCCATATTCGTTAGGAAGTTTTTTTGTATTTTATATGCCTTGGTTCTTCTTTAAATCAGGCATGTTTTACAAAGAACAAAAGGATATAAAGAATAACATACGGAAGTGTTTACATAAGTTCGCCGTTCCTTATTTAGTGTTTGCTATTTTTGGCTTGTCTTTACAATTTTTAGGATTGGTCTTGACTGGAGATCCTACAAGCAAATTATTTTATTCTACAATAGCTCAATATGTATTAAACGGTTTTGCATGGAATAATATCCCTTTATGGTTTTTATTCGCTTTATTCTTTGTAAGGGTTCTTAGTCCATTTATATGTAGAAAACGAACATGGATATGTTGGGTAATATTATTTCTAATTGTTGCATATTGGCATGAAGAAACATTTCATGAGCATTTTACATATATAGGTACAATTTCGTTGGGATCATTCTTTTATATTCTGGGATGGCGACTGAAAAAATTCCAATTTGAAAATTATATTTTGGGAATAGGCTTATTGGTTTATGCTTTATTGTTCCTTTTTTATCCGTCCTATTTAAACTTCTTTTCAAATTCCATGGAATATGGAAATTGGTTTGTTTCTGTTTTGGGCTCTATTGCAGGTATAGTGATGATTAATAATCTTTTCGCAAGATTTTCTTGTTTGTCTTCTTCTATCCTGACTTATTTTGGTCGAGAGTCTATGACATATTTAGTAATGCATGTTCCCATTTTCTTGTTGCTTAGGCATGTTTTGACAGTAGATAGTTATTATATTAATTGGGTATGCGGAATCGTGGCATTGTTTTTTTGTTTTTTAGCAGAAACCTTTTTAATTAAAAAGTATAACTTAAATATTTTGATTGGTAAATAATTTGGTATGAAAAATAAAATAAAAAAAATTACAGGACGATTATTAATGGCGTTCGGGGATATTCTGAATTGGGTCCCATTTTCAAAAATGAAAGCTGAGGATGCAAAAGAAATTTTAAAGGATAAAGGTTATCCATTTGCAAATTTATGGAATGAAATCAGACCTTTACAAAAGTCTCATATTGATTTGAGTTTGATTATTCCTGTTTATAATAATGAAAAATATATAGACAAATGTCTCTCTTCTGTGTTGGGGCAGAAAACACAATATATATATGAGGTTATTTGTATTGATGATGGAAGTAAAGACCGTAGTTTGGAGATGTTGTCTCAGTGGCAGCAAAAGTTTCCTGAACAATTGAAAGTTTATTCTCAAGAAAATCAAGGTATTTCCAAAACAAGAAATCGTGGTTTGACATTGTCTATTGGAAGATATGTTGGTTTTATTGATAATGACGATACCGTATCTGAAGATTATGTGGAGACGTTGTTAAATACGGCGTATAAACAGAATGTTGATATAGTGCAGACTGCTTATGAGAATGTCAGACCAAATGGAGAAATAATAGGGGTCGTATCACATGGTGACCATATTATAGATACATCCAGTGACGAAGAAGTCTTGAAATATACTCAAGGTTGGATTTGGGGAGGAATTCTTAAAAGGGATATTTTCAATAAAGTCCGTTTTCCTGAAGGATTTTGGTATGAAGACATGATAACTCGTTTGCTTGTAATACGCTTGGCAAAGCGTATCGCAACAATTGGAAAGCCTATGTATTTTTATTTGATACATGATACAAATGCATCGAAAACGGTATGGAAAAGTACAAACATAAAGGTCGTAGATGAATTATGGTTGGCAATTCAATTGTCAGAGTACTCACGTTCCAGTTTAAAGATGCCAGTAGATGAAATTCTTTATCAAGTTTTGGTTGAGGAATTTACATTTATGCTTTGGGGAAGAACGAAAGGAATGCCATTAAAGATTAGAAAAGCAATATTTTCCATGGCATCTAATTATTTGCAGAGCCTTGGCTATACAAGTCGTATTACAGACCATCTATATAAGAAAATAAATAAATCCTTATTGGATGGAAATTTCTTCTTATGGAATGTGCTATGTCGTTCGAAATGTTTAATAGGTTAAAAAATAAAGAGTATAGTATGCAAAGGAAAATAATATTTCTGATTTTATATTTGCTAATATATTTGGGCATAATAAGTAAATATATTATTGTATCTTCTTTTCTCCCATTTTTTATAGATTTCTTGGTTATAATATCTTTTTTTGCTTCATTGTCTAAGAGAAAAAAAGCAGTTAAAGAACTCAAGTCGTTTGGAAAGGGATTTTGGATTTTTTATTTGTTATTATTTGTTAGTTCAATTTGGGGGGAAATCTTAAATATGAATAATATGGCATCATATTTATGGGGGTTAAGAGCTTTCGTAAGGTATGCTATGTTGCTTTGGATAATTTGTTTATACTTTGATATTCATGATGTTGTAAAATATAAACAAATATTATATAAAGGATTTTATGTAAATATTCTGTTTTGTTTCATTCAATTCTTTCAAGGAATGAGGGGTGATGCAATGACAGGAACTTTTACTGCAAATGGTCCATTGATGTTATTTTGCTTGATTGTTTTTCTTATAGCGGTCGGGGATTATTATTATAAGAGTATTTCAAGATTAAAACTATATGTAATTGTTGCTTGTTTGATGTTGGTGGCTATATGGGCAGAAATCAAAGTGATGTATTTCCTCTTTCCTTTGCTATTCTTCTCATTATACATATTACTACGTAAGTTTAGTCTGAAATTGATAATTTTGTCTGTTATTGCTTACTTTGCATTGATACCAACAATGAAATTTTGTATGTCATTGTACTATGATGAAACTTATGTGGAAAATGTGTTCGATCCAGAGTTCATTAATGAGGAAACTTCTGGATCTTATGGATTCCAGGAAGGAGGATTTAATCGCTCTACAGCTATAGAAAAAACGGATGAAATTCTTTTAGATACACCAATAAAGAAAGTAATAGGATATGGACTGGGTAGTGGTTCTGTTTCGCAACTGTTTAGTGTTGGACTAACGGACAAGTATATGTATACACTTTTCTGGAACTTTTCAACATCATATTGTTTGTTTGAGATGGGATGGCTAGGTTTTGTTTTTTATTTCATGCTTTTCTTTTGTCTTTTGGTCAATTTTTTCAGAATTTATTATAGGAAAACAAATCAACATGTTAAATATTGGGCTTCAATGGGAGTGGTTAGCGTATTGGCTACCTATATGTTGGCTTGGTATGATGATAATGTTTATTATAAATATCTTCCGATGTATTTCTTTTGGGGAATATGTGTTGTTGTCATAAATTATTATAGGATAAAAAGGTAAATGATGAAAGCTAAAAGGTTGGAATTTCTTGATATTGCAAAGGGGCTTCTTATATTAATGGTCATTATTGGGCATTTCAAAGTTATGGCAATTATGTGCTTTTCTTTGAATGTTCCAGAAATTAATGATTTTTCAGCAATAAATGATTTTTGGATAAGTTTCTTTATGCCTGCTTTTTTTGTGATAACAGGCTATTGTTCTTCTTTTGATAGGGATTTTAAAACATTTCTATACAAAAGTTTTAGAACAATATTGTTACCTGCAATTATCTTCTCTACCATTACCCAATTTTTTGTTTATTGTGCAGGTGGTGCCTCTTTGATTTGGAATATCAAAACTGTATTGAAAAGTGTTTTCATAAATGGTGCTGAAGAATATTGGTTTTGCAATGCGCTATTTATGGCCCGATTGATGTGCTGGGTAGGCAATAGATTTAGAAACATCTATAACCCATTATTAATATTTTTGATATTGGGATGTTTAGGAATATATCTGTATGATTCAAGTTGTGTATATAATTATTGGAATTTTCAACATTCTTTAGTCTGTGTCTTGTTCATGTGGATTGGACATCTCATTAGGAAAAAAGGAAATCCATTATTTATAACAAAAGGATGGATATTTATGGTATCTTATCTTGTCCTTTTTTTTTCGTCATTTGTGCTTGATGTAAATATTCCTGCTATCCATAATAAGATGACAGTTAATTTCTTGGATTATCCGTATTTGCTTGCTTTAGCTTTAACTGGTACCTTTGGAATTATTTTTATTAGTTCTCAAATTGAAAAATGGGGGATGGGAAAAATCATCGCTTATATGGGAAAAAACTCATTAATCTTATATTTGTCTCATTTTTTGTTTTATAGACTATATATATATGTCTTTTATCCTATGTTAGAAAAACATAATGTGGAAGCCTTTGTAGCAACATTTTTTGTGTTCATCATAACAGTCTTGTCATGTTGTACACTTGCATGGATAATGAATTATAAACCATTAAAATGGATAATAGGGAAATAACATTGATTATGATACCAAAAACAATTCATTACTGTTGGTTCGGGCGCAATCCTATACCAACGGAATACAAACAATACATCAATAGTTGGAAGAAATTCCTTCCTGATTATGATATTAAAGAATGGAATGAGGATAATTATGATGTGAACTGTATTCCATTCAGCAAAGAGGCTTATGATGTAGGGAAATTTGCGTATGTAAGCGATTATGCTCGCTTAAAAATTCTTTATGAGAACGGAGGCGTGTATTTTGATACAGACGTTGAGGTTATCCGCAATATGGATGATTTGATGGCTAAGGGAGCATGGATGGCAATAGAGAAGCATAATAATACTCCTGATGCTGATGATATGGTAAATCCAGGACTTGGATTTGCCGTGGAACCTCATAATCCAGTTATCAAGGAAATTATGTCTTTCTATGAGAATACTCATTATATCTTCCCTGATGGACACATGGAACAAATACCAATAGTTCCGATTACAAGTAGTGTGTTGAAAAAGTATGGTCTCAAAGCTCATGCCAAAGAACCATACGTCTGTGGTGGCATTACAATATATCCTTGGGAGTTTTTTTGTCCGATAGAGTTTCTATCGAATAAACTTGAAATTACAGATAATACCTATACTATTCATCATTATTCGGCTACATGGATGTCGTGGACGGATAAGCTAAAAATGAAAAAGGGGTATTATGCCGAGAAAATAAAAAGATTTTTTAAATTAAAAAGAAAGAAAGAATGAAGCCAAAGGTATCAATAGTGGTTCCTATATATAATGTGGAGCAATTCTTAGATAGAACTATGCAATCGCTGATAGCGCAAACGCTGAAGAATATAGAAATTATCATGGTGGATGATGAATCGCCAGATAACTGTCCTGCTATCTGTGATCAGTATGCTCAGCAATATCCTAATATCAAGGTAGTACATAAGAAAAATGCTGGTCTTGGAATGGCTTGTAATAGTGGCATTGATGTTGCAACTGGTGAGTATATTGCATTTTGTGATAGTGATGACTATGTAGATAAGGAAATGTATGAGACAATGTACAATGCTGCGTTGAAGTATGATGCAGATGCTGTCTTTACAGGAATAAAGACAGTTAATGAGCGTGAAGAGGTTCATGTGATGAACGAATATCCTTCTTGTCAAATATTTCAGGGAAAGAACAAAATACACGCTTTCTTGATGGACATGATATCATCAGGGCCTTCTGATACTATCGAAAGAAGAGTGCCGATGTCTGCAAAGGTCGTGTTATATCGCAAGGACTTAATAGATGCAAACAAACTTAGGTTTGTGAGTGAGCGTGTGATTATTTCTGAGGATCTCGTCTGGAATATGGATGTTCTTAACCACTCAAAATGTATAGTGACATTACCTCAAACATTTTATTATTACTATAATAATACAGCCTCATTGTCTAAAAAAATACGAACTGACCGTTTCCCATTTTTCAAAACTATGCGTGAGGCTTTGATAAAGAGAGCCTTGGAGTATCACATGCCTGATGAGGTCTTATTGCGTATTGATAGGATGTTTATTGGGTATTGCCGTTTCTTTATAGGAAGTATCCTGAAAAGTGAATTGAAACAAAAGGATAAACGTAAAATTGTGAGCGATGTTTGTATAGATGATATTTGGAAAAAGATATATGCAAGCTATCCTGTGAAGAAAATGCCAAAAGGGCACCGTCTGATGGCTTGGTTAATGAGATGTAATTGTTTTTCCCTTATGTCTTTGGTCTATAGAATCAAGAAATAAATGGGGTGAAATCGGCAATTCGTAAAAAATAAAAATAATTTGTTGTTTGTAACTGATGTAAAATTGTGTGCTTTCAATAATATTTGGTAGATGAAATCAACTAATCGTGACTTAACTTGGGATGCGATCAAGGGTATTGCTATACTGCTGATGGTGGTGGGACATAGTGGATGTCCCAGCTATCTAAGAAATTTTATATATCTGTTCCATATGGGTTTGTTCTATTATGCCAGTGGACATTTCTTCAAGGCTAAAGGTGTAGATGGTTTCTTGCCTTTTCTTAAGAAAAAGCTTTTAGGATTATATCGCCCGTTTGTGAAATGGGGGGGGATATTTGTGCTGTTGCATAATGTCTTTTACTCTCTTGGTTGGTACCAAGATGAGTATAGTATGATTTTTACGCTAAAGAAGCTTTTGATGACAGTTTTGTTCAAGGATATGGAGAATCTGCTAGCACCTTTATGGTTTTTGTCAAGCCTATTCAAAGGACTTGTCATTACCTATATTGTATGCTTGATTCCTAAAAAGTGGCTGCAATGGACGATGGTGGTGGCGATGTATTTCATCGGTTGGATCTGTTGTGATAAAGATATTCATCTGTTCTATTCGATGAATAGGGATATGGGGATTGTTATTGCTATCTTCTTGGGGGCTGAGCTGAAGAATAATCAACTTGTACAGAATAAATGGTGTGTCGTAGCTTCATTTTTATTACTCGTGTTTGCTGCCTTTTATGTGAAAATTGAGCTTGTTTTTGATGAAATAGGCCCGTTGGGCGCATTTCCGATATTGACTTTGGCCGGTGCCGTATTTATTCGGAGAATTGTTTTGTTTTGCCAACAGAATGCGGAGAATTGTTACCGATTCTTTGTATGGATGGGACGAAACAGTCTCTATATCCTGATTTTCCATTTTACAGGATTCCATATATTGAGTAAGATGATGGTTTCTTTTGGCATAGGAAATCCTAACACTTTGTCTAATCTCATAATATTGGATGGCATCAACAACAATTATTGGTTCATTCCATATACTCTGTCTGGTTTGGTTTTGCCTTTTGTATATTTAAAGACAAAACAGGCTGTTTTGAAAAATTGTAATAGGAAATTGAATTGATAGTTTGCTTAGCACATTTGGATTAATGGATAGGACATTCACAGCAAATGATAACTTTAGCATAGGTAGGCTGAAAGCCCGGTATGTGTCATTTCTTATACAAACAACACTTCAAATATTTGATTAATCGAATAAAAGAAACTATAATGAAACAGAGATTAGTTTATATAGATGTATTGCGAGGTATATGCATATTTGTTGTTGCGTATACTCATTTCGTTCAGTTTTGTATCAATGATGCACCAAAGACAGGAATTCATCAATTTTTGACATTGTTGTTTTTACAGATGTTTTTCTTTATCTCTGGTTTTGTCGGATATAAAGATTCCGAGAAATGGTCCTTATCGGAATTTAAAGTGTTTCTATTGAAGAAAATCAACACTTTGTTTATACCTACAATTTGCTCAATGAGTTTGTATCAGGTTGTTACCAAAGGCAGCTTGGATGCATTATGGAATTTTGGGGGGGATATTTCTTGTTCCGTCGAAAGGAGGTTATTGGTTTACCGTTGCTCTATTTTTAATAGAGATAGTGTATGGCGGTATCATGGTAGTAACGTGTCACTTTAAAGAACGAAAGGTCGTAAATTCTATTTTGATGATTGGGATGTTGTCAGCATATTTGCTTAATAAAACATCTCTCCCTAAAGGGGATGTTGCTGATGTATTCTGTTTGAGTGGTGTATTGTATTACTTTCCTTTGTTCTTATTTGGCGTTTTGTGCAGAAAAGAACATGATATATTTCAAAAGTTAATCATTAACCGATGGATACAATTGGTTTTGTTGGGCGTACTTGTTGTTAGTCTAACGACAAACATGGTTCCTTTAATAGTCCAAAGCGTAGTGATTTGTATGGTTGCTTATTATGTAGTCAAAGATTTTTGTGAAACAATAAAGGAAAACAATGAAGTCATAGTTGGAAGCTTGGCAAGGAAGACGGTTTCTATGTTATCTGTAATCGGACGATATACGTTGCAGATTTATTTTCTTCATTTTATGCTTCTATTCAGATTGCCTAACAGCGTATGTGTTTACTTGGAACAAAGTCATGTCCAAACATGTTATGGTCATGCCTTTTCTAATGTGATGGAGTTTATGATTATTGGCAGTTGTTCGCTGTTGCTTTGTTTTTTGTCTATAGGTGTCAGTTTGATAATAAAACAATTGCCTTTTTGTCATAAATTATTATTTGGTAAATGATTTAGGATGGACAATATAAAAAACAGCCATCCTTGGAACAAGTTAATGAAATGGGCTTACAGTATTGTCAATAACTTAACGGAGTGATGTGCTATAATATGATTATTAAAGTTTTAGTTGTCGCGACTTCTTGTAAGAAACGAGGCGGTATAACGCCTATCATAAAAACTCAGGATATGGGTGAGCAATGGAAACAGTATCCTGCGTACCACAATCGGCAATTTGTAAAAAATGGAAATAATTTGTAGTTTGTAACTGTTGCAAAATTATGCGCTTTCAATAATATCTGGTAGATGAAATCAACTAATCGTGACTTAACTTGGGATGCGATCAAGGGTATTGCTATACTGCTGATGGTGGTGGGACATAGTGGATGTCCCAGCTATCTAAGAAATTTTATATATCTGTTCCATATGGGTTTGTTCTATTATGCCAGTGGACATTTCTTCAAGGCTAAAGGTGTAGATGGATTCTTGCCTTTTCTTAAGAAAAAGCTAAAAGGACTATATTGGCCGTTTGTGAAATGGGGGGGGATGTATGTATTGTTACATAATGTCTTTTACTTCATTGGATGGTATGGGGACGAGTATAGCATGACTTATACGCTAAAGAAACTGTTGATGACTGCTTTATTCAAGGATGTTGAGAACTTGCTGGTACCTCTATGGTTCATGCAAAGCTTATTCAAAGGACTTGTCATTACCTATATTGTATGCTTGATTCCTAAAAAGTGGCTGCAATGGACTGTGGTGGCGGTAATATATCTCATAGGTTGGATTTTCTGTGAGAAAGATATGCATCTGTTCTATTCTATGAATAGGGATATGGGGATTGTTATTGCCATATTCTTGGGCTATGAACTGAAGAACAGTCAACTTGTACAGAATAAATGGTGTGTCGGATCTTCATTTTTATTACTCGTGTTTGCTGCCTTTTATGTGAAAATTGAGCTTGCTTCTGACAATATTGGTCCATTGGGAGCATTTCCGATATTGACTTTGGCAGGTGCTGTCTTTATTCGGAGAATTGTTTTGTTTTGCCAACAGAATGCGCAGAATTGTTACCGTTTCTTTGCATGGATGGGACGAAACAGTCTCTATATCTTGATTTTCCATTTTACAGGATTCCACTTGTTGAGTAAAATGATGGTTTCTTTTGGCATTGGAAACCCTAACACTTTGTCTAATCTCATATTATTGGATGGCATCAACAACAATTATTGGTTCATTCCATATACTATGTCTGGTTTGGTTTTGCCTTTTATATATTTAAGTATAAAACAGGCTGTTTTGAAATATTGTAATAGCAAATAATAATTTATGAAAATCTTATATATAGCTCGTACTGATACCTATCGCTATTACCGCGAGGGTATCAACCCCTCGCATTGGCTCTATGGAGCCGTTGAGATGGAAAGAGACGGAAATGAAGTGGTCTGGGAGGATGAGAGCTCAGCGCTGATGAACGACTGGAACTTGGTGAGAAAACATCGTCCTGACATCATTTTCATTCCTAACCTTAACTTGCGTAACCACCTGTTGCTCTTGTTGCTTACCGCATTGGGTGTATCGAAGACATCAATCTGTGCTTTTTTGCACCATGAACCGAAGGTGAAGCGTGGATGGAAGTCTCTGTTATATCTGGTCTTGTTGAAAGCACCGAAACATCTCTTTTTTCTGAGTTCTAAGACAATGGATGAAACGGTAAGGGCTGGTCTGGTAAAAGTAAAGAAGTGCTCGGTCCCTTATTGGGGTCCTGATATGGATTTTTATAATAAAGTAGAGAAAACTGAAGGCAAATGGTTTGTATCTACAGGTAAGGAGAACCGTGACTTTGATGTTTTGATAGAGGCTTTTCGACGTACAGGAGCTCCGCTGAAGATTATGACTGCAAAGAGTCATGCAGGGAACGATTATTCTGGTTTAGTAGAAAAGTGTAAGGATATCCCAAACATAAAGGTGGTGATAACGGAAAACTCTGGTAATGTATATCCGCAAATGTTGGATGCTATGGCGAACGCCAAAGCTTTGGTATGCCCGCTAAGAAAAGACAAGCTGAACTATTGTGTGGGGCTTTCTACCATTGCTGATGCCATCGGTTTGCAGAAACCGCTTATCATTACTCGCAATCCTTATCATGATGAAACGTATACGAAAGGGATGGAAATTGTGGATTCTGTAGATGATTGGGTTAAGGCTATTGAGAAAATAGAAAAGGGACAGTATAACTGCTGTTATTCTAATATCTCAATGTTGAGTTGTTGGGAGGATATGAAACGTTACTTTTAAAAATTTATGATACTCAGTTTTGTTTTCCTGGTTCTTGTGTGGTATTTGCCAATCAAGGGTAAAATGGTTTGTGAGCAACGAGAGCAGTCGCAGCTTCTTAAATTCATAGCTTCTCTTTTAGTGGTGATTGGGCATCAGGCTTGCTTCTATTGCTCGCCAAATGAGTGGTTTATGAGTAAAACAGGAGTCGGCGCTTTATGTGTGTCTTTCTTCCTCTTTATGTCTGGCTATGGTTTACTTTATAGCCGTGTAAAAAGACAGCAGCGTCTTTCCGCATTGTGGCTGAAAAAGCGTATGATAAAACTTGTTGTACCAGCTCTTACGGCAATGGCATTATATGTAGTAGCGGAAGTTATAGTTGGTAAAGAGGTGGATTGGAGTTGCCTTTTAAAATATTGGTTCGTCTCTGACATAAACTTACGGTATGGCTGGTATGTTAGCGAGATTATTATTCTATATGTTGTGTTCTTCGCATTCTATCGCTCATTTCCTATCAAGAAAGCAACATTGCTCTCTTGCATAGCTGTGGGAATTGCGATATGCATCATGGTGGCTATAAAATGTGCTATATGGTATGTGTTGGGACTTCCATGTTTCTTGATGGGTTTGCTATTAGCATACCATGATATTGAAACGAAACATTTTCATTTCCATTTATCGCAATTGCAAATCAAACTTTTGCTAAGCTTTATGGTGTTTTGCTTTTTCTTCCTGAAGGATTTTGAAATAGTGCAACAGGCTGTACCTATGCTTGATAAGTGGCGATATGCACTTGCTTCAAAATTTATGGTGAATATTGTATTTATTGTGGTTGTTACTTACATTCTGATGCGACTGCCTGTTTGTAACGCTTTTGTGAATCGGGGGGATTTCTACGAAGTTTATCTTGTGCAAGGAGCAACGCTGCTTGTTTGTCGTGAATGGATAACTAATGATTGTTTGTTTGTCATGTTAGGACTTATGTGTACAATTATTGTGGCAAAAGGAATGAGCATGATTAATAGTTGGATAGTAAAACGTATTTGATTTTATGAAACATAATCCAAGAGTTTTAGTGGTAGCTACGAGTAGAAAGACTCGTGGTGGTATTACTTCGGTAGTGAAAGCTCACGAGACTGGGGAACAATGGAAGAAATTTCATTGTCGCTGGATACAGACGCACAGAGATGGTCCAGCATGGAGGAAAGTGTGGTATCTCGTTACTGCACTTATCGAATATATGCTGTTGCTGCCGTGGTATGATATTGTGCATATACATGTGGGGTTGAGAACTTCTGTTGATAGAAAATTGATTTTTGCTAAGATTGCCAAATGTTTTCACAAGAGAATAATTGTTCATTTTCATCCCGCAACAGAGAAACATTTGTTTGATCCTGAATTTTCTGGTAAGATAAAACAATTGTTTGAATGCTCTGATAAGGTGTTGGTGTTGTCACCTCAATGGGTTACATGGATAAACCAGGCTTTTCCCAATAATCATTTTGATATGAGCGTGGTGTATAATCCTTGTCCACAAGTGAAGCGTAATTTCTCCATGCGTAAGAAAGAAATCTTATATGCAGGCATTTTGTCAGACCGAAAGGGATACAATCGTTTACTGAAAGCTTTTGCTAAGGTAACTGAAAAGTTTCCTGACTGGAAACTTGTGTTTGCTGGTAATGGTGAGATATATAAAGCAAAACAATTGAGAGAAGAATTGGGTATTCCAGAACAACGGGTTGAATTTTTGGGATGGGTGAGCGGAAATATGAAAACAGAAACTTTCCAGCATGCTTCTATTTATTGTCTGCCGAGTTGGGGCGAAGGATTCCCTATGGGTGTCCTTGATGCTTTGGCTTATGGCATACCTGTGATTACTACTCCTGTAGGTGGTGTAGAGCAGGTATTGCATCATGGTAAGGACTGTTTGATTTTTGATACTTATAATATCGATGCTTTGTCAAATGCTTTAGAGCAAATGATGGGCGATGAATGTTTGAGAACTTCTATCGTTCATGAGGCTGATAAATTGGTAAATACGTGTTTTAACATAAAGCAGATCAATAGCGAAATAGGTGATAAATATAAAGAAATATTATGCCGAAATTAGCAAAAGATAAATATTGTACTGGTTGTCTTGCTTGCAAAGATGCATGCAGACATAGGGCTATCTCTGTGGTGCTTAAAAATGGTATGCCATTCCCTAAGGTGAATACTGACATGTGTGTAGAGTGCAAACTGTGTGAAAAGGTATGTCCAGTAGTGTCGCCAATATCCAAAAACAAGTTGAGTGATATGTCGGCTTATGGCGGATGGGCATCTGATGAGAAAACGCGATATCATGGTGCCAGTGGAGGTGCCTTTGGTGGTATTGCTCAAAGTTTTTTCCATCAGATGAAAAGTCCAGTTGTTTTTGGAGCTACTTTAGATAATGACCATGTCAGACATATTATGATTGAAAGGTTAGAGGATGTTCCTCTTTTGATGAATAGCAAGTATATTCAAAGTAATACGGATGGAATCTATCATCAGGTTGCTCAGTGCTTACGAGATCAACATGATGTACTATTCTCAGGTACTCCTTGTCAAGTTGCAGGACTTTATGGCTTCTTGGGTAAGAAAAGAAACACTGAGCACTTATGGACTGTAGAGTTGGTTTGTCATGGAATAGCAAGTCAGGAGGCTCTTGATATAGCCAAGAAGGTTCATCATTTTGATAAACTCTATTCTTTTAGGAACAAGGAACATGGACAGGCTTATTATGTTTCACAATGTTGTACTTATTGGGATGGGAATGAGAAGAAAACAATGAAACGAAAGGATGATGTCTTTTATCAGATATTCTCTACATGGTTGCTTGATAGGAAAAGTTGTAGTAACTGTATGTTTTCGTCTATAGAGCGTGTTGCTGATATTACACTTGCTGATTTCTGGGGTGGAGCGAAAAAGGAGGAAGAATATCAATTGGGTGTAAATCTTATTATAGCTAATAATCAGCATGGAAACTTGCTTGTAGAATCTGCTGATGGTATTGAAACTTATCCTGCAACTTTGCAGCAAGCAATAAACAGCAATTCTAATCTTTATAATGGATACAAGTTTGTTCAATATCATCCTTTAGTTTTGTTTCCCAATTTCTTTAGGAAAGTATTACCGGAGAAAGTCAGACGTGCTATTCTGACTCGAAAATATCCATGGATATTCTTATGGGCTCCTTACAAGCTGATGACTAAGTGGTATGCTAAGAGAATGAAAAAGATGGTGATGAAGAAATATAAGGACGTATTATGAAAATAGGTGTAATAACGATAGAACAAGTGAATAATTATGGTGCAGAACTCCAAGCTACCGCAACCATTAAGGTGTTGCAAGGCATGGGATATGAGGCTGAAATTATTGATTATTGCTATTATAAAAATTGGAATTTTAAAGATACAAGAATCTCAGCCCCTTTTGTTCCCATGAGTGCAAAGGGGAGGTTGATGTATTGGGTGAAATATCGTTTGGTAAACAGAATTGTGGCTAAAATATTACCCATGTTATATTCAACTGTTAGAAGACGAATTCGACGATTTGAGGATTTCCATAAGATAAATACCAGAATGAGTAAGAGGTATCTATCTATGCCTGAGTTGTATCAGACCAAAATGGATTATGATGTATATGTAGTGGGGAGTGACCAAGTGTGGAATCCATCGGCATCGTCAAGTATTGAACCTTATTTCTTAACTTTTGCACCTAAAGAAGCTAAAAAGATTTCTTATGCATCCAGTTTTGGGGTTAGTAACATTCCCGCTTCTTTATATGAAAAATATAAAAAGCTGTTGTCAAATATTGATAGTCTGAGTGTTCGTGAACAAACTGGAGTATGTTTAGTGAAGGCTCTAACAGGAAGGGATGCTACTTGTGTGTTGGATCCAACTCTGCTCTTGAATAAGGAGCAATGGGGAAACATCATGCTTGCATATCCACATATGCCATCCCGATACATATTGGTATATCAACTGCTGCCATCAGAAACGTTGCCTTCTTTGGCTAAGAAATTTAGTGAGGAAATGGATTGTCCTGTTTATTATTTGGCAAAACGAGCATACGCAGTAAATGCCCCAAAGGGTATGAAGGTGATCAAGGATGCTGGTCCTGCAGAGTTTTTGTGGCTTATTAAGAATGCATCTTGTGTCGTTACAAATTCTTTTCATGGTACAGCGTTCTCTGTAAACTTTGGTACATTGTTTTATGCAGTGTTGAAACCTGATAGAGGCGGTAATGCAAGAATTACATCCCTGCTCAATTCTGTTAATCTGATGAATAGGATTGTATATGAGAGTGATGTTATGCCTGCTTTCTCTGCTTTTGATACCGATTTAGTTCAAAAGGAAATAGAAGTACTTCGCAATGATAGCATTTCTTTTCTCAAAAATGCATTGGAGAAATAGAAAAAACTTTCAATAACTTTGCTATATATGTATACGGTCGCATTATCCAAACTTCGGGATAATGCCAGCGAACGGGAAATCCGTGCGATGGTGATGGGCAAGAAGGCTTATCTATTCTGTCAGACGGATGAAGCCTGTGAGCGTGCAGCTATGATGTACTCCTTCTTTGGTGCCTGCAAGGTGAAGGGTAAGAACCCAGAGCGATGGCTTGCTTATGTGCTTGACCACATAGGTAGCACCAAAGATGAAGATTTATACAAACTGCTTCCTGAGTTTTGGGAAGACATTAACTGAATCAACATTAAGTCATAAATAAAGGTGAAGTCCTTGCTGATGTCAATGCATCAGCAGGGCTAAACGTCATACACTCGATGAAAATCAGTGCGCAATGGGGCGCGCTGCAAAGTTACAAAGTCTTTTTGAGACGGCAATGACGGACTTCACCGAACAGTTACGGTACACAGGATTGTGTATTCAGTTTCTGCCTTGTGTTTAGAGATTTATGTTTGCCAAGGTTTTATTTTCAATACCTCCTGGAACCACCTATTCCCTCTGAATATTCTCATGAACTTCATCCTGATTGTTGCTATGGCATACATCGTGAAAGTTTCTTCTAATTGGTTTTCCCAGACATTTAAGGATGGGGATTATGATTGGAAGAAAATGGTGAAGTTGTAAGCTTTTTAAGAATATTAAAATAGAAGTCATTTTCCGATAAGTGAGTACAAACGGGGCATTAACGCATATATGAAATACAACAAAGAACATTGTAACATTCCTGGGTGCAACCATAGCATATATAGAAACTATATGTGCAAGGAGCATTATGACTTTTATTTGACTGATGACAAATGCAGGGAAATAAGTGATGATGTTATTGCGGAATATGAAGGAAAAGGTTCTTGGAAGCAGAAGGCATTGGCTTTTAGAGACAATGTTATTCATCATGCTTTTGATTATCCTATGATACGGTACGAACATTTTCCGCTCGAACATGTGTTCTTGCTTGCTTTGCGTTGTTTTGATAAGCATGACAAGGAACGGTGTGCTCGCGTGATTGAAGATTTCGATATCCCTGCCAATGAAAATATTGCAATGTTCAAGAGGATTGTGAATGTACAAAATGTAGATGATGTGAAGATTAAACCTCTCGATTTTTACTTGCTTTCTAAGCAAGAATTGATATCGGTCGTTCCTTTCCTGATCTTTATATTTTGCGTTTTATCGTCTTATCTGTTGTTGCGTCTTGCACAGCCCTGGACAGGAGGGTTCTTTGGAATGACATATCAAGAAACAGTTTGTTTGTATAAACAGGTATTGCCTTATCTCTTGTTGTTGATGTTGGTTCTTTGGAGCGGAATAAGATTGGCTTCATTTTACAATTACTTTGCTCGTAGAGCTTACAATTTGAGCTTGTTTGAAAATGTTGACGGCAATATCAATATGCTAAGTCAGATAAAATATGTAAAGGACAGAAACCTAAAAGCAGATTCTTATAAATGTTCCGTTTTAGGCGGCTTGATTGGAGTCGGTTCTTTAGTTGTATATAACTACTTTTCTAACTCGTCTTTCCATATATGTTCTTTTGCATTTATGCTAAGTGGGGTAATGATGGTGGCGTCGTTGCTTTATATATACAACATGACCATTTTGTATTTTCCTGTTTTTGAGGCATTAAAGCACTATAAGTTAAAAATCGATTTATATAACCCTGACCACAATGGTGGACTTGCCAAGATTCACAACTTTCTTTTTAAGACGTTCGTTTATAATGAAGGCTTGATTCTCATAGTCTTGTGGCTCTGTTTTAAGTTTGCAAATGGGTGGGTTTGGTTTATTATATCTCTGTTGTTCATAATGAGGGTAAACCATGCCAGATGGAGCGCAAAACTGTATATATCATCTCTGAAAGCTTTTTATAGAGCCAAAAAGGTTGAAAGAGAAAAGTTGCTCTTGCAGAATGATGACAAGGCTTTTGATAATGTTGAGAAGCTGGACAAATTGTATGGAGTCAAGGTCTTGAGATATGTATGGAACATTGCCCTTATTGTAGTGTTACCATATTTAATCAACAATGCTGATGACATCATTAAGTGGATAGGAACACAAATTCCTATTATCTGGAATGCAGTATTGATAAGATGATGTTTTTGTTATAGGTTTTTATTATTTTGCAATATTAAATTATGCTTAAGATATTAATCAATGCTTACGCTTGCTCTCCTGGTATGGGAAGTGAGCCGGGAATGGCATGGAACTGGGTGAGTAATCTCGCTAAGTTCTGTGAGTTATATATTATTACCGAAGGGGAGTTTCGGGAGAAGATAGAGGAGGTGGTGCCTACCTTGGAACAGGGGAAGAACATGCACTTCTATTATAATCCGGTATCGGAGGAAATCAGGAAGATGTGCTGGAACCAGGGTGACTGGCGCTTCTATAAATATTATAAGGAGTGGCAGTGGAAGACGTATCTCTTGGCAAAGGATATCTGTAAGGTGGAGAAGATGGATGTGTTGCATCAACTCAACATGATCGGATTCCGTGAACCGGGCTATCTCTGGAAACTGTCGCAAGAGAATGGGGTGCCGTTTGTATGGGGACCTATCGGTGGACTGAAACAGTTTCCTACGGCTTACCTGCAGGGTGCTGGCTTGAAAATGAAAGTATTCAACCGCTTGAAGAACTTCCTGAATATCTGGCAATTGAAGCATGATAAAAGGGTAGGTGAGGCATTCAAGACAGCTAAGGTTCTGGTTAGTTCCATCCCAGACTCTTATCGTGCCATCAAGAAGTATAAGGGTTTGGAGTCTGTTATCATTCCTGAGACTGGCTGTTTCTTATCTGAGGATATTCCTACAGAGCGATTTGACAATCAGGAGTTTCATGTAATGTGGGTTGGCAAGTTCGACTTTAGAAAGCAGTTGCCTCTGGCATTGAAGGCTATAGCCATGACAGGTAATCCTCATATTGTATTGGATGTATATGGTGGTGGTTCTGATGATCAGGTAGCTGCTGCTAAAACATATGCTGACTCTTTGGGTATTTCTGACAAAGTGGTATGGCATGGTAATCAATCGAATGATGTCGTGATGAATGCGATGCGAAAGGCTCAGCTTTTCTTCTTCACCAGTGTGAGTGAAGATACTTCTACTGTAGTACTGGAGGCTGTTAGCAATCGCTTACCTGTCCTTTGCTTTGATGCCTGCGGCATGTCTGCGGTTATTGATGACAAGGTTGGTAGGATGGTTCCTCTTTCTTCTCCTTCTCAGTCGGCTCGTGACTTTGCTAAATTGCTCAATGAACTTGAAAAGGACCGATCTTTGCTGAGGCTTCTTTCGGAGAATTGCAAGGAAAGACAAATGGAGCTTTCCTGGGAGGAAAAGGCTA
>OMDB01000372.1_pt1 | contig 23989 bp, 19 predicted proteins | sample 1645161 | NCBI WGS metagenome assembly OMDB01 (sample SAMEA103958135, study PRJEB25191) | human gut metagenome
TTTTGTCGCTTTGCAAGCAAAATCCCACTAAACCCTATAGGTTGCGGATTTGAGGTAAAGAAGGTTACACAAAAGAACAAATAGCGAAACTTATGTTTATAAATGGTCGTCATCGTAAGACTTCTGACTATTCTCTATATTGGCGAGCCGGAAACTCCATTGTCGTGCAGGTCTTGTCCGCAGTCTTTACTGCAATAATCAAGCAGTATCCAGATTCATTCGGAGAATTTGCCTGTATGTCTCTTAAAGAGTGAAAAACTGCCACGAAAAAAGAGTATCAACGTCGATATTATGCCAGTCATAAGGAAGAACTACAACGCAAGAGCCGTGAGTACCACAGACAGCTAAGAGTGAATAAAAATAAGTGATTGTGGAAAATATTTGCAAAGTTTTCTACATAAAAAAAGTTAATTAAATCGGCGGGGTGTTACACATATCGCTGATTTTTTGTATTTTTGCACCATTATAGAAAGAAAACGATATGGCAGAAATAGCAAACCGTATATACGAGACAAGTGAAGGGCAGATTCTCTTCATCTCAGACTTCTCTGACATCAATGATAATGAGAAGGTGGTAAGTCGTGCACTTTCTGTAGAAGAAAAAAAGGGAAATATAGTTCGATTAGCTAATGGGGTTTATCTTCGCCCTAAGAATACCCGATTTGGGATAGTCTATCCATCAATAGATGAAATGGTGATGGCTATAGCCCAGCGAGATAAGGTACAAATACAACCTTCAGGAGTTACAGCGCTCAACAAACTTGGACTCTCAACACAGGTGCCTACAAAATATACTTATCTGACATCGGGAAGTGGAAGAGTCTTGACTCTTGGAAATCGGACTATAGAGTTGAAGAGAAGTGTTCCTAAGAACTTTGCTTTTCAGACAGTGTTGGCAGCGCTTCTTGTACAAGCTCTTAGAACATTAGGACAAAAGAATGTAGGTAATCAAGAACTCTCTACCATAAGAAAATTGGTCAATGAAGAGGAACATAAAGACTTGTTTGTACAAGACCTTACTCTCATGCCAGTATGGATGAGAAAGCTGATAACTGATATAATAGATAAAAACGAGCATTATGACACTTTGGTTAAATCACACAATAGATGAACGAATAGCAATGTTGCAACGTGCAGAAGAGAAGTTTCGTATTAATCAGGTTGCAATTGAAAAGGACTGGTGGGTAACTGTGGTGCTCAACGCTCTTTTCAAATGTTCATGTGCAGATCAACTCATCTTTAAGGGAGGTACAAGTCTCAGTAAAGGATGGAATTTGATAGAAAGATTCAGTGAGGATATAGACTTATCTGTAAGCCATGAATTCTTCGGTATAGAGAAGACGACAAAGAATCAGCGTGAAAAACTTCGCAAGAAGGCACGTAGGTATTTTCTTGATACAGTTTCAGCAGAGTTGGATGAAAATCTAAAGAAACTTGGTGTGGAAGGATACCATATAGAAAATGTAGTAGAGGAAATTGATGAGGATGGTAAGGCAAGTCCCGTTGCAAGTGATAAGGATCCATCTGTCATTCTCGTTCATTATGAGTCTATGCTTGGTCATACGATAGAGTATATTCCGCCAAGAGTTAAGATAGAGATTAGTTGCTTGTCTATGAATGAACCTACGGAAGACCGTTTGATTTCATCATATATTGAGCAGACTTTCCCTGGAGAAGATGCGGCGGCTACAGCTACGGTCAGAACAGTTGTGCCTACTCGAACATTCCTAGAGAAGGCATTCCTGCTATGCGAGGAATTTCAGAAACAGACTCCTCGTCATGTCCGAATGTCTAGACATCTTTATGATCTCGAACGCTTGATGGATACAGAATTTGGCAAACAAGCCCTGCAGGATATTGATTTGTATGAGCGTATAGTTAAGCATCGTTCCATATACTATGCTGTTGGGTATGTAGATTATTCTAAGTTGATGCCTAGTGAGATTGATTTCGTTCCTAGGCAAGAGTTGGTGAAGGATTGGGAAGGTGATTATGCAGAGATGTGTAACCACTTTATCTATGGTTAGACTTTATCTTTCGAAAAACTTTTAGAGCGAATCAAGGAGTTGCAAGATAGGTTTAGAAAAGCCTTTTAGCGACTTTTACTCCTTAATAAAATGTTCAATATAAAAGTTGGAAAACTATAAGTGCTTGGTATTCAGCCCTAATATTCCTCAGGAATGATGACGAGTATTAAGTGATGATAGGGCTGCTCTTATGGATAAGGGCAGCCTTTTTCATTTTATTTTTTATCTCTATTCCCGATTTATACAATATTTTGAGAAAAAATCCGTTATAGTATCGTGTATAAAAGAATTAAAATAGCGACTTTGTTGATGATACTGGGTATAACCACCTGTTATGCTCAGTACGATCCTTCTTTTAGTCATTATTTTGATATGGAACCTTCTTTCAATCCTGGTGCGGTAGGTAAACAAGCCAAGATAAATGTGAATATTGATTATGCATTAGACATGGCTGGTTTTGAGCATAATCCCCGGACCATGTATGCTGGAGCCGATTTGCCTTTCTATGCCTTGAAGAATTATCATGGCGTCGGTGTGCAATTCATGAACGACCAGATAGGTTTGTTCACTCATCAGAAGTTGGCTTTGCAATATGCTTTCAAGAAACGGCTTTTTAAGGGTATGCTCAGTGCCGGTATTCAAGCTGGTTTCCTAAGTGAAAGTTTTGATGGCAGCAAAGTGGATTTAGGAGAATCTAATGACCCTGCTTTCTCCACCTCTCAGATTGATGGAAACGGACTGGATCTTGGCTTTGGGCTTTATTATTCACATGGTGCCTGGTATGTGGGAATTTCTGGACAGCATCTGAATGCCCCTAAGATTGAAATGGGTGAAACGAATGAAATGCAGATAGATGCAACTTATTATTTGACTGGCGGATACAATATTAAGTTAAGAAATCCGTTTTTATCAATAAAGCCTTCTACTCTTGTCAGATACGATGGAGTGACCTGGCGGGGAGATGTAAGTTGCAGGATGGTCTATACGCATGAGAAGAAAATGATGTATGGCGGTGTGTCTTATAGTCCTACCAATTCCGTTACGTTCCTTGTTGGTGGAATGTTCCACGGAGTGGTGTTAGGCTACAGTTATGAAATGTACACGTCGGCTATCAGTCCTGGCAATGGAAGTCATGAGCTATTTGTCGGTTATCAGACTGACATCAATCTCGTAAAAAAAGGAAGAAATAAACATAAAAGTGTAAGAATACTATAGTATAAGAATAATATGAATATGAAGAAAGGTATCATGTGGCTTTGCTCAGCCTTTGTGCTGGTGGCATTGACTGGATGTTTCGGTGCCAAATCTACCTCGATGGCAGGTCGTGGTGGTGAAGTCGTGGGCGTATCTGGCAGGGGATTTACCGAGCCAGCTCCTTACGGCATGGTGAAGGTGAACCGTGGCTTCCTGAAGATGGGCTTGGAAAAGCAAGACTCTCTTTGGGGTGGAAAAACGCCTGTGAAGGAAATCTCTGTGGATGGTTTCTGGATGGACGATACTGAAATTACCAACTCTGAATATAAGCAATTTGTTGCTTACGTGAGAGATTCTATCTTGCGTACCCGTCTTGCTGATCCTTCTTATGGAGGCGATGAAACTTATATGATTACGGAAGATAAGAATGGTGAACCTGTGCCTCCGCGTGTCAACTGGAAGAAGAATCTTCCTAAGAAACCTAATGAGGATGAACTGCGTGCCATTGAGAGTCTTTATACGACCAATCCTGTGACGGGAGAAAAGTTGATAGACTGGAGTCAGCTCAACTATAAGTATGAAATCTATGATTATACTGCCGCTGCCTTGCGTCGCAACCGTCTCAATGTTTCTGAGCGTAACCTCAATACTGATATCGAGGTGGATCCGAACGAGGTGGTCATGATTTCCAAGGATACGGCCTATGTGGATGACGAGGGAAGAATCGTGAGACAGACCATCAACCGACAGTTGAGTGGACCTTGGGATTTTCTCAATACTTATATCGTGAATGTTTATCCGGATACGACTTGTTGGGTGAATGACTTCAAGAATTCTGATAATGAGACTTATCTCAGAAGTTATTTCAGCAATCCTGCCTATAATGATTATCCTGTGGTAGGCGTTACTTGGGAACAGGCGAATGCATTCTGTGCCTGGCGTACGGACTATCTGTTGAAAGGCTTGGGGCCTGAGGCACGTTTCATACAGAGATATCGTCTGCCTACTGAGGCTGAGTGGGAGTATGCTGCCCGCGGTAAGGAACAGAATGAATTCCCTTGGGAAAACAAGGATGTAAAGAATGGGGATGGATGTTTCTATGCCAATTTCAAGCCAGACCGTGGTAATTATACCAAGGACGGAAACCTGATAACAAGCCGGGTGGGCATCTATTCTCCTAATTCTAACGGACTGTATGATATGGCAGGTAATGTGGCTGAATGGACCAGTACGATTTATACGGAAGCGGGTGTTGATGCCATGAACGATCTGAATCCAACGCTTGTTTATAATGCAGCCAAGGAGGATCCTTACCGCTTGAAGAAGAAAAGCGTGAGGGGTGGATCTTGGAAGGATCCAGAGTCTTTCATACGTTCGGCATGGCGCTCTTGGGAATATCAGAACCAGCCTCGTTCGTATATCGGATTCAGATGTGTGAGAAGTCTCGCAACTACATCAAGTGCAAAACAGAAACCTACAAAATCAAAGAATAGGAGATAATAAAAATGGGCGATTACAGTAAGTTTAATATCGTTTACCGTCTGCAAAAGTGGATGGATAGCGTGCCTGGACAAACGTTCCTGAACTATGCATATAGTTGGGGTGCATCTATCGTTATCTTGGGTACCCTCTTTAAGTTGACTCACTTGCCGGGAGCCAATTTGATGTTGTTCTTGGGTATGGGTACTGAGGTATTGGTATTCTTCCTGTCAGCTTTCGACCGTCCTTTTGATAAGACTGCCGATGGTCGTGATATTCCTACACATATTACTGAAGAATATCTGGAGACGGGCAAGGTCACTTATGATACAAATAATTCTGTAGCTGGTTCTCAACCGGTTTCGGGTTCTCATCCTGTTTCCGGAGATGCTGTGGTTGTGGGACAGCCGATTGTCTTTGCTCCAGGTGCTACTGCTTCTCAGGGCATTGCTTCTGCAGCAACTTCTGAAGGCACAGCTTCATCTCCAGTTTCTGCAGCAGCTTCTTCTGTCTCTGCATCATCTTCAGATGATAAGGATACAGATGTTGTCGCTCAGCAGCCTGTTGCTGGTTCTACTGCATGGGTTGGTGGTCAGCAGCAGATAACTCCAGAAATGGAGGAAGCACAGAACAATTATGTGGAAGAGTTGAAGAAACTGGTGGAAACCCTCGAAAAGGTAAATGAACAGAGCAGCCGCCTGACCCGCGACAGCGAGGAAATGGAAAATCTGAACCGTACGCTTACCGGTATCAGCAAGGTATATGAAATGCAGCTGAAGGGTGCCAGTCAGCAGATTGGCACTATCGACCAGATCAATGAGCAGAGCAGAAAGATGGCTCAGCAGATAGAGCAGCTCAACAAGATTTATACTCGCATGATTGAGGCCATGACTGTCAATATGAGAGCTGCTGCCCCACATGTAAGTGAAGAGTAAAGCATTCAATCGAATTTTTCAGTTATAAATAAATGGCAATAAAAAAAAGACCCGTTTCACCGCGCCAGAAGATGATCAACTTGATGTATGTCGTCCTCATGGCCATGCTTGCATTGAACATCTCTACCGAGGTGCTCAACGGATTCTCTATTGTGGAGGAAAGCTTGAACCGTACCACGGCCAATTCTTCTGCAGAGAATGCTGCTATCTATGGGGATTTCAGCGAGCAGATGAAGAAGAATCCTGCCAAGGTGAAAGAATGGTTTGAGAAGGCTACTCAGGTGAAGGAAATGAGTGACTCGCTCTACAACTTCGCACAGCAGTTGAAAGAAGCCATCGTCAGAGAGGCTGATGGAAAGGATGGCGATGTGAAAAACATCGAGAACAAGGATAATCTGGAAGCTGCGGGCATCGTGATGCTGGCTCCTGGTACGGGGAAAGGCAAGAAACTCTATGATGCCATCAACCGTTATCGTGAGCGTATCCTCACCATGGTGACTGACGAGCATCAGAAGAAAATCATTCAGAGCAACCTCGCTACAGTTGTGCCAAAGAATTCAACGACTTTGGGCAAAAACTGGCAGGAATATATGTTTGAGAATATGCCTGTGGCTGCTGCTATCACTTTGCTCTCCAAACTGCAGAGTGATGTGCGCTATGCGGAAGGAGAGGTGCTCCATACCCTCGTTTCTAATATAGATATGAAGGATATTCGCGTCAACAAACTTGATGCCTTTGTGATTCCGGAGAAGACTACGCTTTATCCTGGCGAGCGCTTCAATGCCAACATCGTGATGGCGGCTGTGGATACTACCCAGCAACCGGAAATCTATGTGAATGGTATGCGCGTGAATACGGCTCATGGGCAGTATTCCTTTACTGCTGGAGGCGTAGGCGAACACCAGTTCAGCGGATATATTCTGATGCACAATGCCAAGGGAGATGTCTTGCGACGCAATTTCCTGCAGAAGTACAGTGTGATTCCGGCTCCTAATACTGCTACTGTGGCAGCCGACATGATGAATGTGCTCTATGCCGGTTTCCACAATCCAATCAGTATCAGCGTACCGGGAGTTCCTGCCAATGCGATTTCTGCCAGCATGAGTGGCGGTTCCTTCATCTCCAAGGGAAATGGACATTTCGTGGCAGTTCCATCTGCTGTAGGCAAGGATGTGACGATTACAGTTACGGCTCGTGACAAGGGACAGACCCGTACGATGCCACCGTTTGTTTTCCATGTCAGAAAACTTCCAGACCCAACTGCTTATCTGGCTTTGGGTACCAACAGATATAGAGGCGGTGCTCTGTCAAAGGCTTCTCTGATGGGAGCAACAGGCATTCATGCCGCGATTGATGACGGATTGCTCGATATTCCGTTCAAGGTGCTGAGTTTCGAGACTGTATTCTTCGACAATATGGGAAATGCAGTTCCTCTTGCTTCAGCAGGTGCCAATTTCTCAGAGCGTCAGCGCGAGGAATTCCGTCGCTTGTCTAGAAACCGCCGTTTCTACATTTCTCATATCAAGGCAGTTGGTCCTGATGGCATTACCCGCAATCTCTCCGCTGCAATGGAAGTGATTGTGAGGTAAGAGAGAGTCTGGAATAGGAAAAAGGCGAATCTGGACAGGAGATTCATTCTGGGCGGGATGGAAACTTGCCAGAATGCATAACATAATGATCAAAGTAAATAAAATCAATGTGATGAAAAAGATATTTATGCTTTTGATGCTTGCAGGTGTTACGCTGGGAATCAGCGCTCAACCTGAAGCGCGCCGCCAGGCACAGCAGAAGGCTCAGCAGAAGTCGAATGCCAACAACATGACGACCCGTGCACAAATCATGTTTCCTACTACTGCTTCCATGGATGAGGATGTGGTATGGAGACGTGACATCTATCGCGAGTTGAATCTCAACGATGATGCCAATGCGCCTTTGTATTATCCTGTGGAACCATTGGGCAACCAAGTGAACCTGTTCACCTATATGTTTAAGTTGATACTCTCCGGTCGCATCAAGGCTTACCAGTATAAGTTGGACGGCAACGAGAGTTTCAGTGATGCAGACTTGGTGAAGCCAAAGGCATTCCTGGATAATTACCACATTTATTATGAGAAGGATGCAAACGGAAGAATGCGTCTTGACAACAGTGATATTCCTTCCCGCGAAGTGAAATCTTACTATGTCAAGGAATCTTCTTATTTTGACCAGCGTACTTCCACCTTCCATACTCAGGTGTTGGCACTCTGTCCTATCATGACCCGTGAGGATGATTTCGGAGATGGTGGCAATAAATATCCTTTATTCTGGGTGAAGTACAGCGACCTGGCTCCTTACTTGTCTAAACAGCAGATTATGACCAGTAATCTGAACAATGCTGCGACGATGAGTGTGGATGATTACTTTGTCAGAAATCAGTATAAAGGAAAGATTTACAAAACCAATAATATGTTGGGCAAGACTTTGGCTCAATACTGTCCTTCTGATTCGGCTATGAGCAAGGAGCAGAAGAGGATTGAGGCAGAATTGGCTGCCTTCGAGAAGAATATCTGGGGCGATCAGGCGAGAAAGGATTCTCTGGATAGTATTTCCAATGCCGGTAAGAAGGATGCAAAGACTGTCAAGAAGAACCGCAGAAGTTCTTCTAAGTCTTCAGATTCTTCTTCGAGTGTAAGAAGCCGTCGCCAGCGCAGTTCTGGTTCTTCTACCTCCAGTGCAGCCCGTGTTTCTGTCAGAAGAGAGCGCCATTAAAATTGGATTGTTCTGATTGTTGGAGATAATTATGATTGGAAATATCAATTGATGAAATAACAATGATTGGAATAACTATGATTGGAGTAACAATCGTTGGAATTATGTGATTTGAATCACAATTATTAGAAATAAAAAAAGAGAAATAGGTATGAAAAAAGTATTGACTTTTATGGTGTTGTTGGCATCATTGCTGTTCGTGCAGCAGGCTAACGCACAGGTTAAGTTTGGTTTGAAAGGTGGTTTGAACGTTACCAATATGTCTTTCAGCAAAGATGTATTCGATGCTTCTAATAAGACCGGTTTCTTTGTAGGGCCTATGGTGAAGATCACCTTGCCAGTAGTTGGCTTGAGTTTTGATGCAGCTGCTCTCTATGATCAGAAAGAGGCTGACGTGAAGTATCAGGGAATTGATAATTCATATTCCAAGGAAAATGTGAAGCAGAAGTCTCTCAACATTCCTGTGAATGTACGCTATGGTTGGGGATTGAGCAGCGTGGCAAATATCTTCCTCTTTGCGGGTCCTCAGTGGGGAATCAACGTAGGTGATAAGAATTTCAAGTGGAATACTGGTAGCAGTTATTCTTTGAAGAAGTCTAATTTCAGCGTCAATGTGGGTGCTGGTGTTACTTTGTTGAGCCACGTACAGCTTTCTGCTAACTACAATATTGCTTGTGGAAAGACTGCAGATGCCTCTCTCGAAAAGGTGGGCGAAACAGTTTTGCATAGCGATAGAAGCCGCAACAATTCTTGGCAGATTGCGCTTGGCTACTGGTTCTAAAAATCGGGACCAGTTCAGTTTGGCTTTCTTAAAATATATAAAAGCAGATATCCTTTATTGGGTATCTGCTTTTTTATTGTTATCTTTGCACAACGATATAATTCTCAAGATGACTTTTCAGTATGAAATACGTAGATGTGATACTTCCTTTGCCGCTTCCAGGCTTGTTTACCTATTCTGTTCCTGAAGGAATGGAAGGGAAGGTCGTGTTTGGCAAGCGCCTGCTCGTACCCCTGGGAAGGAGCAAGAAGTATATCGGTATGGCGGTGAAAATGCATGATGAGAAGCCTGCTTTTGAGGTGAAACCGATAGAGCAGGTGCTGGATGAAAACCCTGTGCTTCTGGACAGGCAATACCGGCTCTGGTCGTGGATCAGCAATTATTACATGTCTCCATTGGGTGATGTCTATAATGCTGCTTTCCCGGCTGGACTGAAATCTACAGAGAAGTTTAAACCCAAAATGGAGCTATATGTCGGTTTGTCGAGTGCTTATCGCAATCCTCAGACGCTCCGTGTGGCGCTTCAGATGATGGGGCGGGCCGTCAAGCAAATGAAGGCTTTTACCACCTTCCTCCAACTGTCTCATTGGGATATTCTTCTCGAAAACGAGGTAGATGAAAACGGACTGCTGCGGGAGGAATTCTATGAATTGAGAAATATGCAGTCTCCTGATATTCCTTGTTCAAATGGAAGCCAGCCTTCTGATGTTTCTTCTTCAAATGGAAACCAATCACCTGATATCCCTTCTTTTATAGAAAAAGTAACGAAGGAGGAACTGATGAACGAGAGTCATTCTACCTCTGCCATTGTTAAAACTCTGATAGACAAGGGATTTCTTTTCACATATGAGATAGAAGTAGGGCGTCTGAATACATCTGGCGAATCTCATTTCGAGTTGATCAAACCGCTCTCAATGCCCCAGCAGGATGCTTATAACCAGATTCTGATGCAGATGATGAAGAAGAATGTGGTGCTCTTGCATGGTGTGACTTCCAGCGGTAAGACGGAGGTCTATATTCACCTCATCAAACAGGCGCTCGATGAGCATAGGCAGGTACTTTATCTCTTGCCGGAAATCGCGCTTACGGTGCAGATTATGGAACGTCTTCACCGGGTTTTTGGAGACCGACTTGGCATCTATCACTCAAAATATAGCGATGCAGAACGTGTGGAAATCTGGCAGAAACAGATGTCTGATCATCCTTATGATGTCATTTTGGGAGCCAGAAGTGCAGTCTTCCTGCCTTTTCAAAAACTTGGACTTGTGATTGTGGACGAGGAGCATGAAACCAGTTTCAAGCAGCAGGACCCGGCTCCTCGCTATCATGCCCGCAGCGCTGCCATCGTTTTGACAAGCATGTATCCCGAAGCCAAAGTGCTCTTGGGTACGGCTACTCCTTCGATGGAAAGTTATTACAATGCCCAGCAGGGAAAGTATGGTCTGGTGGAGATGAAAATGCGATATAAAGACATCCAACTGCCGGAAATACAGGTGGTGGATGTGAAGGATTTACGCCATCGCAAGATCATGAAAGGGGCATATTCGCCACAACTCTTGGCTGCGGTAAGAGAGGCCTTGCAGCGTGGCGAACAGGCTATTCTCTTTCAGAACAGGCGCGGTTTTGCGCCGATGATTGAGTGTAAGGTCTGTGGATGGGTGCCGAAATGCAAAAACTGTGATGTGTCGCTCACATTGCATAAGAATATCAATCTGCTTACCTGCCATTATTGTGGCTACACGTATCCCGTTCCTACGGAATGTCCTAATTGTGGAAGTACCGAACTGACGGGGCGTGGTATCGGAACAGAGAAGGTGGAAGACCAGTTGACAGAAATCTTCCCTGAGGCGCGTATTGCCCGTATGGATCTTGATACGACCCGCACTCGCAATGCCTATGAACGCCTGATAGAGGATTTTTCTTCGGGAAAGACCAACCTGCTTATCGGTACGCAGATGATTTCCAAGGGACTGGATTTTGACAAGGTGAGCGTAGTGGGTATTCTCAATGCCGACTCGATGCTCAATTATCCAGACTTCCGGGCCTACGAACATGCCTTTATGATGATGGCGCAGGTGAGTGGAAGGGCTGGCAGAAAGAGCAAGCAAGGACTGGTGATCCTTCAGACGAAATCTCCGGAATTGCCTGTTATCTCGCAGGTGGTTCACAATGATTATGCCACTTTCTATCGCGACTTGCTGGAAGAACGTAGAGCCTTTCATTATCCGCCTTTCTATCATCTCATCAACGTCTATCTGAAGCACAAGCATGAGAATGTCTGTCAGCAGGCAAGTATGGAGCTGGGACAGACCTTGCGAGGATGGTTTGGGGAGAGAATCTTAGGACCAGACAAGCCTGCAGTGGCTCGTGTGAAGACAATGAATATCCGTAAGATTGTCATCAAGTTGGAGAATTCTCTCGACTATAGGAAAGTGAGGGAATTCCTGTTGTTTGCTCAAGAAAAAATGTCGAAAGATCCGCGATATGGGGCTTTGGTCATTTATTATGATGTGGATCCGATGTAAGAGAGAATATTATAATTTAATTGGATCGCTACGGTGCCAGCCATTGGACAGAGGGCAAATATCCGCGGAAATCCGTGAATAATCCGATAAGCAAAACTGCCTCCGATTTATCCGTGAAATCCGATGAAAGAAAAAACATGTGAAGAAAATCAATGAAGAAACGAAAAAGAGGATGTGTCTTTGACTTATGACACACCCTCTTTTGATTGTTGTAGTTATGTGTTCCGAATTTCTTCAGAATTCTTATGCAGAACGATCTATCATTTAGAAATTAATGTCGAGACCTACGGCAAACACGTTGTTATTACGTGTATAGTCTGAATTATAGACGATGCTCTTGTCAGCTGCAAGCTGAACAGTCTCGGAAGTTTTCTTGTGCTGATAGAATGTGTGGAAGTAAGCTACGTTGAGATCTATCTTCTTGTTGATGTGATAAACACCACCGATGGCAGCAGAATTTGAACCTACTACGAATGACTTGTCGTCCATATACTCATCAGACAAACCATAGTTTGTGTTCTGCCAACCTGTACTCAGGGTGATTTTCTTGTTGACGTCTACCTCTACACCTGCATTATACTCCAAAGTACCACGCTTCAACTCCTTGTTGCGGTTGTTGTAAGATGTAGCATTCTGGTCGTCGAACCAGTGGAAACCTACGTTTACTCTTACTGCATCTACAGGGCTGTAGCCTACTCCCAAAGCCAAGTAAGCAGGAATGTCGCCAGCAATCTTCTTGCCGTCCTCATATTCACCGATGGCCTTGTTCAACTTCTGGTCAAACTGGGTCTTCAAGCCCATCATAGTAGCTCCTACTGTTGGGTCATTCAATACTGCATTGGTAGTGTTTTCAGCCTGCTGCTTAGCCTGCTCAAGTGGAAGACCTGCATTATGAAATTTATCAGTCAGGATGCCTGTCATCTGATTGGCAAGGTTGGCTGGCAAGTTACCGATACTTGGAGTCTGGTTTACTGACTTGTTCTTCAGGTGAATACGGGTCTTGAACTCGTATTTAGCAGAGAAGTTCCAGCGGCCTGTCTTGTAATCTACGCCGATGATAGGAGTGAAACCTACACCAGTCTGGTCGCAGCTCAACTCGATGTTGGCAGCATTTTCCTTCGTAGGGTCGAGCACTTTATAGAGAGGCATATTGCCTACATTGATGTTTTCTACATATCCATAGTAGTTGGTCAATGCATAGACACCGCGAACACCCAAGAATGCGCTGAAGTTATCACAGAACTTATATGCTGCACCTACAGAGAGACCATAGTAATACTGGCGACCGTGCATATAGCTGTTGAAGCTGTACTTGCCTGTTTTGCCGAAAGCCTGGTCTGAAGTGAACATTTCCATGTTCTGTCCTGCAGGTAACATTCCCTGTTGGATAAGTGTATTACCCAAAGTCTGATCAACGACACCTGCCAGTCCGCAAGCAGCAATAGCAGTCTCTGATACGATTTTCTCGAAAGAACCCAGTCCGTCGTCGAAAGTACACTTACCGCCACCGCCGGTGAGAGAGAAGTTAGCCTGGAACGACCATTTGCCCTTGTTGTAGGCATACTGGAAAGAAGGGATAACTGGGGCAAAAGCCTTACCCTTGAAATCACGAGGAGTGATAGGATTGTTTACATTATTAGTAAACAATTTGTAATCATTGTTGATAGTACGAGTTTGATAAGCCAACTGCCAGTTGATGGCAAGATGGTGGCCTTCACCCATGAATACAACGCCTGCTGGGTTGTAATAAACACCATCGATACCGATAGAAGCCTCACGGCTCATCATTCTATTGAATGCTACATGTTGGTTTGTATTAGTGAGCAAACCACCTGCAAAAGTAGGTGCTGCACTTGCCATCGCAATGGCAACACAAACTGATTTTAGTTTCTTCATTTTAATAAATTTAAATAAAAACGTCCGCAAAGGTAAGAAGAATGTTCTATTTCTCTACTGCTTTTATTTTTTATTTAAAGTATATTAACGATAAAATCCCGATTTACTGCACAGAATAAATGATATGTGCAATAAATCGGGATTTATTTATGCTCTATAATCACCAGTTATTTATTCAGATGCGGATACGAAATTCGCGTATGATAAATGGATTTTAGACGCTCTGTGAGCACCACTTTGGCCAGGGCGATGTCGCGGAAGGTGATAGGACATTCCTTGAAGAAACCTTCTGCCACCTGACCGTCGATGAGCTTGTTGATGAGCGTGCTGATGCTTTCCTCGGTATATTCGTTGAGCGAGCGGGAGGCGGCTTCCACCGTGTCGGCCATCATCAGAATAGCCTGCTCGCGGGTGAATGGATTCGGTCCCGGATACTGGAAAAGCTCCTTGTTTACATTTTCATCTGGGTGGGCATTACAATAATTAATATAGAAATACTTGGTAAGTCCGGTGCCATGATGGGTGGAGATGAAATCCTTGATGATGCCAGGAAGGTTGGCCTTTTCTGCCATTTTCAAGCCTTCGGTCACGTGGCTGATGATGATCTGTGCACTCTCCAGGTCGGTAAGCTGGTCGTGCGGATTGACGCCAGCCTGATTTTCGGTGAAGAATACCGGATTGCTCATCTTGCCGATGTCATGATATAATGCACCCGTACGCACGAGCAGACTGTTGGCATGGATGCGGTTGGCAATTTCGGCAGCCAGATTTCCCACGGTGATGGAGTGCTGGAAGGTGCCTGGAGCTATCTCGCTCAGGTTGCGCAGCAGTCCCTTGTTGGTATTCGAAAGTTCAAACAATGTGACATTCGAGATAAATCCGAACAGCTTTTCTATCAGATACATCAGCGGATAGGAGAGTAGCAGGAAGATGCCGTTGATGGTGAAATGGGTGTACATGCTGGTGTCGATATTGAATACTTCGTTGTCCTGCATCAGCTGCAGTGCCAGATATACCACTCCGCTTGCCACCGTCACCAGCAGGGCTGTGATGAATATCTGCGAGCGCTTGCTCAGTTCACGGAGCGAATAGATGGCCACCAGTCCGGAAGCCAGCTGCACGATGATGAATTCATACTGGTATTTTACAGCCGCCGCACATATCAGAATCATCGTGACATGGGTGATGAATGCCGTGCGGGAATCCATAAATACTCTTACGAAGATAGGCACCATGGCAAACGGGATGATATACACAGAGAAGAAATTGTGCTTCATCATCAGCGATACCAGGATAGGGAAGAGCGTGATCATCGCATAGAGCATCGTGATACTGCGCGGTTTTTCGAAATAGTCTTTGCGGAAGAGCGTGAGGTATGACGTAAACATCATGACGAGGATGAATACGAAGAGCACCTGTCCGATGATGGTGGTGGTAATTTCCTCCTCAGTGGATGCGCGCCGCTTCATTTCCTTGTCAAAGGATGTGAGCACGCGGTAGGTGTAGTCGCTGATTACCTCGCCTCTGTCCACGATTTTCTGTCCGCTCATCACCATTCCGCTTGCCAATGGAATACTGCTCAGCAGGTCGTTTTTCTCGGTTTCGCTTTTCTCTTTTTCGTAGATGATGTTGGCCTCTATATAGTTGTTGAGGTTGCAGCGGGAGAGCAGCGGTCGCTGGGCAGCCAACTTCTCGTTGGCAAAGAGATGCTCATAGGCGGCTATCGTGGAGTAGAACGACTTGATAGGTACGCTTTTCACGTTCTTTCCGCTGATGATTCGGATGGTGCTGGTAGAGTCTTTGAAGATGCGGTTGTACTCCGTGGTGTTAATGATGCCCATCTGATAGACATTGTGCAGCTCGTTGGCAATGACCCCCACAAATTCGTTAGGCAGACCGGGTATTCCCTTCTGGAAATCGTGGAGGAATCGGTTCACCTGCACGTTTTCCACCGTTGGATTCAGGCCATAGTAGGGCTGGAACTGGTTCATCATCGAATCCTGTTCGTGCTTGATAGCTTCATCGGTTTTGTAGATTGGAAAGTCGAACTTGGCGATGACAGAGCCGTACATCCATGGCTTTCCTACATCGTATCGGTACTGGCGACCCTCATTGCGAGGCAGAAACCATACGATGACAGCTACGGTCATGCAGACCAGTATGGCCTTAGTCACCAGGTTGCGCCAATAGTTTTCTTCCGGATTGTTGAATATACTCATATTTTTTTGTTTTTGTTTTTCTTGTTGGATTGGTGGGGAAGTCTCTTCACTTTTGAATATTTATGGATAAAAAGGAGCATTTCTTAGAATAAAAATGCCGATTTGCCCCATATTTCCCTTTTCATGTGCGAAAATACGAAAAAAAACTATTATAATCGCAAAAAAAGATGTAAATTTGCAGAAAATTTTGAAAATAGCTATAAAATAAGACATGGCAGATAGAAAAGTAAGAGTGCGTTTTGCCCCAAGTCCTACGGGTGCATTGCACATTGGTGGTGTTCGTACCGCCCTCTATAATTATTTGTTTGCTCGCCAGCATGGTGGTGAACTTGTGTTCCGTATCGAGGATACTGACTCTCATCGTTTCGTACCAGGTGCCGAGGAATATATCCTGGAGTCATTCAAGTGGCTCGGCATCAAGTTTGATGAGGGAGTGAGTTTCGGTGGTGAGCATGGTCCTTACCGTCAGAGCGAGCGTCGTGACATCTATAAGAAATATGTACAGCAGCTTCTCGACAATGGCAAGGCTTACATCGCTTTTGATACTCCAGAGGAACTGGAGGCCAAGCGTGCTGAAATCCAGAATTTCCAGTATGATGCCCACACCCGTATGCAGATGCGCAATTCTCTCACCCTTTCTCAGGAAGAGGTGGACCAGCTCATCGCAGACGGCAAGCAATATACCGTACGTTTCAAGATAGAACCTGGAGAGGAAATCCACGTCAACGATATGATTCGTGGCGATGTGAAGGTGATGAGCGATATCCTCGACGACAAGGTGCTCTACAAGAGTGCCGACGAGCTTCCTACTTACCACCTGGCTAATATCGTGGACGATCATCTGATGGAAATCTCTCATGTGATCCGCGGCGAGGAGTGGTTGCCAAGTGCACCATTGCATGTACTTCTCTACAAGGCTTTCGGCTGGGAGGATACCATGCCTCGCTTTGCCCATCTTCCATTGCTTCTCAAGCCAGAGGGTAAGGGTAAGTTGAGCAAGCGTGATGGCGACCGTCTCGGTTTCCCTGTATTCCCATTGGAGTGGCACGATCCTAAGACCGGCGAGGTTTCTTCTGGTTATCGTGAGAGCGGTTATTTCCCAGAGGCAGTAGTCAATTTCCTTGCATTGCTGGGCTGGAATCCTGGCACAGAGCAGGAAATCTTCTCTCTCGACGAACTGGTGAAGGCTTTCGATATCTCCCGCTGCTCTAAGGCAGGAGCCAAGTTTGACTTCAAGAAGGGCATCTGGTTCAACCATGAGTACATCCTCATGAAGAGCGATGATGAGATAGCCAATCTCTTTGCGCCTATCGTGGCTAATAACGGTGTGGAGGAGACAATGGACCGCGTGAAGCAGGTGGTACACATGATGAAGGATCGCGTGAACTTCGTATATGAGTTGTGGCCATTGTGCTCATTCTTCTTCATTCCTCCTACAGAGTATGATGCCAAGACAGCCAAGAAGCGCTGGAAGGAGTATTCTGCTCAGCAGATGACCGAACTGGCTGAAGTGTTGGAGGGCATCGAGGATTTCTCTATCGAGGGTCAGGAGCCTGTTGTGATGAAATGGGTAGAGGATAAGGGCTATAAGCTCGGTGATGTGATGAATGCTTTCCGTCTCACGCTCGTAGGCGAGGGTAAGGGTCCAGGTATGTTTGATATCTCAGCTTTCCTCGGCAAGGAGGAGACTCTGAAGCGTCTCCGCAGAGCCATTGAGGTTCTCGGATAAGCATCGCAGTCAGCATATTTTATCTCTTTCTGTGGAAAATTTCTGCTTTGTGCGGGGATTTTCCTCAGAGAGAATTCAATTTATATTTAGATATTTATAGATACTAACCGAAAAAAAAGAAAAACATGATCTATAATGTCGTCATTTATTTCGTGCTTTGGGGAATCGCCATCGCCAGCCTTTTCAATGAGAAGGTGCGCAAGATGTGGCGAGGTGAGCGCGATGCCTTCAGAATTCTGAGGGAAAATGTGGATCCTACTGAAAGGTATATTTGGTTTCATGCCGCATCACTTGGCGAGTTTGAACAGGGTCGTCCTTTGATGGAGCGCATCCGCAGAGATTATCCCCAGTATAAGATTCTGCTTACCTTCTATTCGCCTTCCGGATATGAGGTGCGCAAGAATTATGAGGGCGCTGACATCATCTGCTATATGCCGGTGGATACCCGCCTGAATGCCATCCGTTTTCTTCGCCTGGTGCGTCCTGTGATGGCCTTCTTCATCAAGTATGAATTCTGGTCTAATTTCCTCCATATTCTCAAGTACCGCAACATTCCTACATATAGTGTGAGCAGTATCTTCCGTGAGGATCAGGTGTTCTTCAAGTGGTATGGCAGGAGTTATGCAAATGTACTGAAGTGTTTTACCCGTTTCTTCGTGCAGAATGAGGAAAGCAAACGATTGCTCGAAAGCATCGGCATCAAGGATGTGGATGTGGTAGGAGATACCCGTTTCGACCGTGTACTCCAGATTAAGCAGGCGGCTAAACATCTGCCTATCTGCGAGGCTTTCAGAAGTGGGGTGGCTGGTTCTGATTCTGCTGCGTCTTCTGAGAAAGCATCTCATCCAGACTACAAGGTCTTCGTGGCTGGTAGTTCATGGCCTCCAGATGAGGAAATCTTTATCCGTTTCTTCAATGAGCATAAGGATTGGCGACTGCTGATTGCTCCTCATGTGATTGCTGAGGAACATCTGAAGCTGATTCTTTCACTCTTGAAGGATAAGAAGGTGGTACGCTATACGCAGACTACCCCTGAGGAGGCAGCCAAGGCTGATGTGCTGATTATCGATTGCTTCGGATTGCTGAGCAGCATGTATAATTATGGTGATGTGGCTTATATCGGCGGTGGTTTCGGTGTGGGTATTCATAATACTCTGGAAGCTGCTGTATGGAATATGCCGGTTATCTTTGGTCCAAACAACAAGAAGTTCCAGGAGGCTCAGGGCTTGCTGAAGTCGGGTGGCGGTTTTGAAATCAATACCTATGAGGACTTCGAGGGCTTGATGAGTTCCATGATGAACGATGCGGCTTTCCTGAAGCTGGCTGGTGATAAGGCTGGAGCCTTCGTAGCGAGTCTTTCGGGTGCCACCGGTAAGGTTTTGGCAAAGGTTAAATTATAATGTATAAAAGGATTACATTACTAAGGTTTCCCATCCCAGTTTATAGGGCATTTTTGAGTCCTTAATGTTCCATCAATCCTTATAAACAGGGCATTTTAACGGTTACCTAAAAAGTTTTTTATGCTACTTCTTTTCCTTTTTCGCCAATCCTACAAGATGCAAGGCTCCTTTGCCAAGCTTTCTAACTTCGGCGATGAGATATTCACAAGTAAACCAGCTGTCACAAAGAACATACTTGGCTCGCAGGCACTTATGACTCCAAGCTCTCTTTATCATGTCAACGGCAACCTTCAGTTTCGATTCCGTAGACTCGTTAAAGTGGATGGCGTTTGGGTTCTCGGCATTACGCTGTTTGGCAAAACGGGTAAAAAGTGCCATTAAATAGGTTCGCTATGAACTTTTAATACTTAATATGTTTGATAACTCAGAAAAATTGCTTAATTTTGCATCCACAACAGTTACTCTTTAAATCGTTGTTTTTGTTCTTTAGCGATTACAAAGATACAACTTTTTATCGAGAAACTGTTATTTTCACCCCATTATTTTTGGGAGGGAAACTTTTGTTAATAACAAATTACACGCTTAGTTGCGGAATTAAGGCATAAATCATAAATTTGCACTTGCTAATTGACTCCGCCATACAGATATTGACAAACAATATTTATCGCAACATCATGATTTCTCCAAATTACACATTATACGACAATTCCCTCGGCATAGCTCTTGTGCTGATGCTGTTCTTTGCTTTCTATTTTCTTTTGGCAAAGACACCCGACAAGCGCATCTTCAGCAATTATCTCATGTCGCGTCGCCTCATGGCCGGAGCGCTGCTGGCACTGTCAGCCAATTATTCGGTGCATTTATTTGTGGCTCCCCGGTTTCTTTGGAAAGAGGCAGCCATCATGATGAATCTCTCCTCCTATTACCTTACTTACTGGCTCTTCAACTGCGCCTTCATGGTACTGCTCAAGCCCCATTACTTTACAGTGAGGCGGTTCCTTATGCATATCGCTGGATGGCTGGCCTACGTTCTTCTCTCCATTGTGCTGTTGTTGGGCGTGTCAAAGGGAACAATGCAACATGCCGCAATTGCACTCATGGCACTTTGGCTTATTGCCTACGGCATCTGTCTTTCACGCAACATCATCCTCACATACCGCCGTGCCGTGCGACTGTTCGACGACATGCACTCAGAGGATATCGGCGCCTACATCCACTGGATGTCCATCTTCACATGGTGGGCGCTGATATATGGCGTTGGCTGCGGACTGCTCACTTTCCTCCCCGACCGCTTCGTTTTCCTTTGGATTTTGTCGAGCATTCCTTTCTACATTTATCTTTACTGCTCCTATCTGAACTATCTGCTTTTTTACGAACAGGTGGAAAGTATTTTAGAGAAAGAGATGATGGAGGAAACAAGCCAAACGCTTAACTGCAATGAACATGACGATGTGCTCCTTCCAACTTATCACGCCACCATCAAGGAGCGGTTGGACAAGTGGATTACTGCCGACGGCTATACCCGTCAAGGGCTGACCATTGAGGAACTGGCAGCCACACTCGTAACCAACCGCACCTACCTCTCATCATACATCAAGATGGTTTATCACGTGTCATTCCGCGAATGGATTGCCGAACTCCGCATAGCCTACGCCAAACAACAGTTGGTGCAGCATCCGGAACTGACGGTCGCCGCTATATCCGAGGCATCGGGGTTTCTTTCGCTGAGCTATTTCACGAAGATATTCACGACGAAAGAAGGCTGTCCGCCGTCCAAATGGCGAAAGAGGGCTATCGCAAATGGCTGAGGCCAAAGTTGCGCTATCCACAATTTTTGCTCTATCAGCAAACTTAGCTATTGCGCTAACAGCAAGTTTTTGTTCTACGCACAAAAATCTCTGTTCCACAGAGGATTGGACTTTCGTATGTCTTACACATTTCGTATCTTTGCCGACACCAACCGGTGCGAATATTAACAAATATCACAAATATGACAAATATGACAAAGAAACAAATGCTAAAGAAAAGATGCTCCAACACTATTCTCACACGCAACTTGTTGTCAGTAGCGTGCGTGATTATTGCAATCCTTACAACTTCGTGCGGCAATGATGACAACGATGCTCCGACCGTCATCACACACAATCCAGCAGCCTACATCAAAGACGGCGGCAAACTGGCAATGCTGCATGCCATGAGGGATGTTGACGGGACCGGCCGACTGTACGAAATCGACTATACGGCCGATTACAGACTGGATGACGTACTGAAGGCTGGTTACACACAAACCAACCAGCTCTTCAGCTACATCGCCTACCTGCTCTATGACAGTATTCCTAAAAGTCCGGCAAAGGTCTCTCTTGGCACAGGCTGTAGCGCCTTCGCTGCACCTGAGCGTCAAAGCGGCAACTTCATGATGGGACGCAACTACGACTACCGTCATTCCACTGCCGACGGAAAGAGCTACAAGTCAATAGCGGCCATCTTAGTGCATACGGCACCGGCTGGCGGGAAACGGTCCATTTCGATGGTCGATGGCATGAACTTAGGCTATGGCAAGGGGTTCTATACCGATGGAACAACTGATCTCTCACTCTTGATGGGACTGCCTTATGCCGCCCTCGACGGCATCAATGAGGACGGCTTTGCCATCGGTGTGCTGTCACTTAACGAGAACCAGACCAACCAGCAGACAGGCAAGCCGCGCATTGGTACGACGACAGCTATAAGAATGTTGCTCGACAAGGCCTCAACCGTGAATGAGGCCATACAGCTCCTGGGCAGTTACGATATGGACATGCGCGGCAGCGGACGCGGCAACTACCACTACTTCATGGCCGATGCCACTGGCGACTATGCCATTGTGGAATATACCCGTTCCAAAGGCGAGACAACACCGAGAGTAATGGAGGTGCTGAAAGGGAACGACACCCTGCGCTGTGTCACCAATTTCTATGTCTCGCCGACGATGGTTGGCACTACCGACGGCTGGGGATCAAAACACGGCAAGGTGCGTTATGATACACTGAGAAACACCCTGCGTGCCAACAACTATGTACTGAAAGCGGCCGATGCCATGCCGCTGCTTCAGGCCGTCTCACAGCCTCCGACCGAGGAACTCACGTCGCAGACCCAATGGTCAGCCCTCTACGACCTTTCTGAAAAGACGCTCCGTCTGTCCATTCTTCGCGAATATGGCAAGACGTTTAACTTCAAGATAAAATAATTTAACACTGGCATGATGAACAAGACCTTATTCAAACTTATTCCGGCACTAAGGCAAGCCAATTGCTTTCATTGGCTAGCTATCATGCTGATAATCCCTGCCTTCTTTGTAACAGGTTGCTCAGACGACGCAGCATCCCCGGGAGGCAGCGGGGCTGAGACGGCTGACTCAGCCGCTATCTCACTGACCTACCACCACTTCAGGCATCCGATGATGTCATTATCCTAAATGCCGACACCACACGGATTGCTGTCAGCAAGGCATTGGCCGACAAGATGGGCATCACCCGCTTCTCTGGCAGACCAATGGCGGTATGGCAAAAAGTGAACAGCCTTCCTTACATCCGGCGCGTCACATCTGAAATGCTGGATAACGGCCGCTATGTGCTCACTGTTGACAAGAGCGCTTCGTTGGCAGACGTACTGCCGGAGGATGCGGAGATAAATTTCGATACAAAAATCCATGTCAACCATCAAGCCGCAAAAGCCTGGACGCGCGCCGGTGGCACCAATGCCGTTGAAGACATGTCCGCTCGATATATGGAGGGAGACACCATCCATCTGGCAGTTATCCTCTATACCGACAATGGTGGCGCTGGAGAGGATGTGCAGGTGACGGAAGACATGGCACTTGCACGCAGCCAGTTCACCCGGGCCTCCGGGACGGACGGCTATGCTTATGCAACGGCAGAGGATCTGGACAAGTCTGACATCGACTGGGCTATTGTCAATAAGGATGTCACGCTGAAAGCAAACATCAAGTTGGATTCAAAAGCGGATGCGAGCATCGGACTGAAAGTTCCCGTTAAGGCAAAGGTCAACGCCAAGCTGCAATTAAAGACCGGCTTCTCGTTTAAGAAAGGCATAACGTTAAAGAAATTTGATGCCGGTGTCTATGGCGGACTCGCTTTCAAGCCCGAAATGAACTTGAATGTTGGCAAGAGCCTTACATTGCCAAAAGACAAGTTCACCAAGCGGCTGATAAGTTTTCCCGGCTATACCGCGGTCTTCATGGCTGGCATTGTCCCCGTGAGCATCACTTTCAGTCCTGGTGTCATTTTCAAGGTTGACGGTACGCTGACAGGCAGCCTCAGCACCGGCCTGTCGTATAGGTTTGAGAATAAACTCAAGGCCGGTGTCCTCTATGAGGGCTCATGGAAGGCCTATGGTGAATACAGGCAGATAGAGAACAAGTTTTCCATGGATGTCATCAAGGGCAACGTGAACTTGAGAACAGGCATAGGCTTCTATGTCTCTTGCGATGCGATGATCTACGGTTTCGCCGGTCCGGAAATCGCTGTCGGCCCGCGGTTAGGACTTGATGCCGATGCTTCCATCACGGTGCCGGCAAAAGGTGATCCGACATTCGCATTCAATGCAAGCCTGAAATGCGGGGTGCAGTCACTGATAGGCGCAAAACTGAAGATTTGGAAGTGGACGCTGGCTGACTGGAATACTACTTTCGCCATATCGCCCCAATGGACAATTTGGCAATATAAGACATGATTTTCGGCTTTATCAGCATTCCCTATTCCACATGATTCATCCCATGAGTCTTAATTTTGCATCCATAACAGTTACTCTTTAAATCGTTGTTTTTTTTCTTTAGCGATTACAAAGATACAACTTTTTATTGAGAAACAGTTATTTTTACCCCATTATTTTGGGGTGGGAAACTTTAGTTACATTATATAATATGTAGAATCTTATATATAAATAAAAGGTCTCATGGTTTTTGAAATCATGAGACCTTTTTTTTGATGTTTGGCATAGAATACCTCAGTTCGGGATAAGAAATAGTGCCTAAAAAAGTTGGTAATCTCCGATATTT
>OMDB01000373.1_pt1 | contig 23966 bp, 21 predicted proteins | sample 1645161 | NCBI WGS metagenome assembly OMDB01 (sample SAMEA103958135, study PRJEB25191) | human gut metagenome
TGAATTAATTTAGATTCATCGTCATTAACTCTTAAAGAAATTGTAGTCATAATAAGACCTCCTCTTTTATGTATTACTTGTAATACAAGTATATAATTGAAGTTCTATTTTGTCAAAGACCTAGAGACAAGAAAATATATATTTTTTCACTAGAAAAACTAAAAAAGATATAGTTCAAAAATGGAAATCAGAACATCCAGAAGGGAAAAAAGCTGATTGTATTCGTGATACAGGACTGGATAAAAAGACAATCTATAAGTGGTGGAATGAAAATAAATAGCTTAAAATAGAGTTATTAAACGGTTTAAAGTCATGGTTTAATAACTCTATTTATTAAATCAAAGATAAGGCTTAAAATAAGTGATTTAAGAGTTATTAAACGGTTTAAAGTCATGGTTTAATGAGGGTTGAAAGAGAGAGTTTATATGATTACAGTAAAAGAGTATGCAGATAGTCGAAATAAATCTGTACAGGCAGTATATAAACAACTACATAGAGAAAAAAATAGAACGAGATTGGAAGGTCATTTACTAAAACAAAATAGAATGACATATCTTGATGAAGAAGCAATTAAAATATTAGATGAAAGTCAAAATGTTTCTATTGTTTTGAATGTTCGAGATAATGAAATCAATTCGAGAGATGAATTATCAGAATATAAAAACAGAGTAGAAAGTTTAATTGAATCGAACAATCAATTGAGAGATCAGCAAGATTTTTTAAAAAATAAAATAATAAATCTGCAGGATGAATTGAAAGTAAAAACAGAACGAATGACATCATTATTGTTAGAAAATAATGAAAAAACATTTTTATTGGAACAAAAAAAAGACTATGCAGAACAACTAGATCGAGAAAAAAAAGAGCAGTTAAATGAGATAGAAAAGTTAAAAAATGAATTAGAAAAAGAAAAAAATAAAGGCTTTTTTGCACGTTTATTTGGGAAATAAAAATGTTACTCTAGCAGTATAGAGTAACATAATAAAATTAATTAATTTTTGCTAGAGTAAAAATCTAGATCATCATTATTTGAATTATAATTTTGAGAATCTTTATTCATTGCTTTAGAGAAAAAATGACCACGTTGTTCCTGTGTCTTTAGAAAATCAATCAACTTAGGTAACTCATCGTGTTCGATTGGTCGATTCAGTACAGATTCAACGGCAGCTCCAATTTCAATCAAACGTTTAGTACGAGCTTTTCTTTCTTCCTGTGATTTACGAGCTTTTAACTGTTTGACCTGTTGGTTCAACTGCTCCTTTTTTTCTTCTAATTTTTCGATTCTCTCATCAATAGTTGCCATTAATATCACCTCATTTATAAGTATACCATATCGAAAAAACATGACATTATTGTTTTTATTTTTGAATGACGCTAAAATATAAGGGCGCACTTACACACCACCATAGGTAGTGTTATCTGCAAGCAGATACGTGCGCTCTTCGAGGATGAGAGGGAACACCCTCTCAACTCCCCTACCGAAAAAATTCAGAAAGGAGAAATCATAAAATGGCTATATATCATTGTTCAATTAAAAATATAAGCCGAGGAAGTGGCAAGTCTGCGGTTGCCTCTGCCTCATATCGTGCAGGCGAAAAATTAGAGGATCTAGAAACAGGCTTGATACATGATTATACTCGAAAAAAAGAAATAGCTTATTCTGAAATCTTCCTTTGTAAGAATGCACCGAAAGAATACCAAGACCGAGGAACGTTATGGAATGCGGTGGAGCAAATAGAAAAGCAAAGCAAAGCGAGACTTGCACGTGAATGGGAAGTTGCACTGCCAAATGAACTCACTCTGGAACAGAGCAAAGAGCTTGTAAAGGGGTTTGCACAAAGTCTAGTTGATGAAGGTATGTGTGTAGACGTCAATATCCACTGGAAAGAAGGAAACCACCATGCGCATATCATGGCCACTGTAAGAGCAATCAATGAAAAAGGACAATGGGCACCGAAAACAAAAAAGGTTTATTGCCGAGATGTCTACGGAGAGAAGATACCACTTATTGATAAAAACACTGGCTTACAGAAAGTAGACAAGCAGAATCGAAAGCAATGGAAGTGCTATAAAGATGACCATACAGACTGGAACAAACGAGAAAAGGTCGAAGAATGGCGATCTAGATGGGCAGAACATTGTAACATGGCTCTGGAAAAGGCTCAGAGCATTGCTAGAGTGGACCACAGGAGCTATGCAGCACAAGGCATAGAAGAACTACCAACCATCCATGAAGGCTACATAGCACGCAAAATAGAAGCAAATGGGGGCATTTCAGAGCGCTGTGAGATTAACCGTGAAATTCGTGGCCATAACTGGCTCATTCGAAAATGTCTTTATGAAATTCAATTATTGACTAAGCAAATTACAGATTTAATGAATCAGAAAGGAGAAGAAATCAATGAACGATTCGCAAATTTATTCAAACGACAAAATAGATCTAGAGAAGATTCTAAAACTGAGCGAGCAGATCCAAACAGAAAACGAGGAGTTGAAGGATCAGAACTCCAGTCTTTTATCACAAATCTCGATTCTCAAAGACAAACTGCAGAATTCGACCGACAGAGAAGTGAAACTGAACGAAAAAATCGCGAAGATGAGCGAAAGCGACAAGATCGAGCAAGAAAACAAGAGATTGAAAGAGATAAACGAGAGTCTGAAGCGAGAGAAAATGTACGCCAAACAAGAAGCAGAGACGAGGGTATCGAACTTTAAAGCACAATATGATGCCGACTACAGAGAAGTGAAGAAACAAAAAGAAAGACTGGCCAATCGAGAAAAAGAACTGGATGAGAAAGAAGCCGACATCGAGAAAAGTGTATCTAATAAAGTTGGATACATTCGTGATAAGTTAGATAAAGAATATCGATTCAAGCACAACTCCCTGTATACATTCTTTGTTGGAACAACGCTCTATAGCTTTTTGATTACGATTTTCCAAGCATTCAAATCGAAATACTTTATCAGTGATTTTAAATATGCTCTAGCAACTTTCAAATCATGGATCATATTTGTTTATGATTTTCTTTTAAAACAGAAACCTATAGATTCGGATACTGGTAAATGGATTGGATTCGTATTTATGGTGATAGTCGTTATAGGCCTTTCAATGGTCCTTATAGGCACATTTGGATGGCTTGCTCATAAACTTTATACCGAGTATGCCTACAACTGGCTAAGTGTCGCTATAGCGCTTATATCGCTTTCTGGAGCGGTATTCTTTGCAGACGAATTACACAGTTGTGATTTTAATTGGGTTTTTGGGTTTCTAGTAATTCAAATACTCTATCTTTTCATGGTAATAATGGATGCTGGCGTCAACAATAAATAAAAATCTATAATATTCGCATTCAACTTTATTCTTGCAATATAGAGTAATTCAGTGGTGACAATACACTCATGGACAAACTGCGCTTGTAATAATTGGGTGATTGGATTTTAGATTATGATATAATCTTTTTGTTGTCTGGGCTCACCAACACGAAGGAGGTGAGAACGTGGCTGAATTAATTTGTACTTTTTTAATTTCTGTCGTAGCGAGTGTGGTCGCCTACTACATTTGCAAGTGGCTTGACAGAGATGACTAGACAACAAAGCACAGACAGAGTGGCTGACTACCACTCTTTTTTTTGCAAAAGACACATTAAATAAATTAGGATATAAAGCTAAAATCAACACTCATACAACGTCTTATATAAATTGACTTCTGGGCATATATCTTTATTTCGAATGCCACTTAAGATATTGTTAATCTTCATGAATTCATCTTGAAACATCTCGCTACCAATCATCATTGTATGTAATTCACTATATTGAAATAATGCTAGATAACCTTGTAGATAATGTGTCATTACATTTCTTTTGCCTCTGAAGAATGCTTTTATTCTATCATGAAGATGATTAACCATTTCTAGAGTATATCCATCTTTCGATTTTTCACCAGATGGTATTTTGATCCATTTTATATTCAATTCATCCATTAATTGATGATAACTTCTTTGACTATCACTGATTACAATTGATCCAGGACATATTGAATTTTTAAAAATATCTATTAGCGTGCTTGAGGTGGGACGACCTCTGTCTGCTGTGTGTACAACATAATTTCCATCTTCATCTATTGCACATGCAATACCAATTTTATCTTTGCTTATACCTCTACGATTTTGGTTTACAAACCCCTTAGCTTGATAAGTCAAATATGTTTCATCTAGTGCAATTTTCTTTGACAATTGCTTTTTATTAATCAATTCATTAAGCACATACATAAGTTTATGTCTGTTATAAAAAGCTGAAACAATACTGATACCTACAAGCTTTGCGGTTTTAGATAAATAATCATTGTTCAATGAAGAGTAAAATAAGGTTTCCCATTGTTCTTTTGATAAATGAGACCAATGCATTAGATGATTTGTACTATTAATGAATCTTCGTTTACAATTATTGCATTTATAACGTTGTCTTCCTTTACTGTTTTTTCCGGCCTTAACAATATGAATGCTTCCACAATAAGGGCAGCATTCAATATGAGAGCTGAATAAAAATTCAAAGCATGACTGTTTAATGACGTCAGATAATTGTAGTAACTCATTCGTATCGTAGTTATCGAATGTTCTTGTATCTAGCAACTCAGTAGATTCATCTATTTTTAAATTAAATTCTGTACACATGTTTCATTACCTCACTTACAGGTAAAGTGTACTAGTATAATCGACAACAATGATGTCTATATCCTGTTTTATTAAATGTGACTAACACATTAAAAAATTGTGGAAATTCATCCAAACTTGTTTTACGAATAAATTCACCAACGCCTGTTTTATGTGATCCATCAGGCATTACTTTATTTCCAATAACTCGAGGATCAAAATCAAGTTTAAACATCTTTCCATCCCCAAGCTTATTGTCTTTCATTAATTCTGCTTTTCTTTCTTCCGCATCTAAGTACATACTTCGAAATTTATACATCTTAAATTTCTTACCATTCTTACCAACACGTTCTTGCGAAAAGAAGATTGGTCCTGGACTAGCAATATAAATTGCAGGTCCAATAAAGATACAGATAACTAGTGTTAAAATACAGCCTAATAGTCCACAAATGATATCAAACACTCTTTTTAAGAACAATTCATTTAAAGAAGCATAGTTAATACTCGTAGTAAGAACTGTATAATCACCAATCTTTTCAACGAATTGTTTCTTGCCTGGTGAATTAACTACCTTAGCTAAATTCATATGTACTGTAATACCAGCCAATGTTAATTGTTCAATTAATGTATTTGGATATGCTATTTCTTTAGGTAAAACAATCAATACTTCGTCTACCCATTCTTTACATGCATACATACCAACTGTTTCATTATTAGCTACTACAGAAACATTATTAATTTGATTTCCAATCAAATCCTCATCCAATAAAGCAACTCCAACAATGTCATAACGAGAATAATTATTCTTATCAACATTATCAATTACTTTATCAGCAATAGTACTAGATGTAACTATTAATAGTTTTCTTCTCTTTCCACTATTAACACCCTTTTTAATATTACTCTTCCATAGTTGTCTAACTATATATGTCAATATAAAATAAATGCCGATTGTTAAAAATAAAACAAATCTTGAAAAGAAAGCACCTTTTTGAACTGTAAATAAATATAAAACCGCTAAAAAACAAACAATTAGTGCATGTTTTAATGTTTTTACAAACTCTTGATAATGACCTCTTTTTAATACACCCTTTAATGTACCAAAAATCAGTAAAACCATTAAATCAGCCAACTCTATTATGATAGCCATATTTCGATATAAGAAATTGTTATATAGATGTATATTTCCATTCTTAATAAAATAGGCCATCATAAATGCAATCTGTAAACATATCATATCTAATATCATAAAATCGATATGCTTCAACCACCCATTTGCATTCTTCCTATACATAATACTCTCCCATTCCTATAAACATAAAAAAAAGCTTATTTAGAATTTTACAAGTCTTAATAAGCAATGAAATATGAAATTTTAGATACACTTCTCCCTACCTATAACTGTTGTATAAGATGAACAAATCAATTAAAAATGCGGTAAGCCAGCTATTTCTAATATCATCTAAATGTATCATTTGTTATTCCTATTACTTCACAATAGCCACACCTATTCCACGATAAAACTATTGCCTAATAATTATATCCTATATATATAATATGTCAATTACCATTTAATACCTGAAATTTCAAACAAAAAGTATAAAAATCAAAAGATATACTTTATTTAAAACAAATATTATAAATATAGAGAAACAAAATAAATTTTATAAATTTTGCTTTACATATAGAATAATTTATATAATATAGATTATTATTTTTATAACCAACTAAATGTAAACGTATACACACATTGAGAAGTTCCAATAAAAACAAAACCTCCACTCATATGCTAGGTGAAGGCTCATTTTCTCTTGTTATTTAACTGTTAACATTTCTTTTCTTTATTAAGATATACATAACTAATACAATACTTGATACCATCATCAAATAATACATTGAAGTTAAATTTGATACACCTGTTACAACTTTTGTTCGCAGATTCTTTATCTACTTTGGTTTCAGTGTTTATATTTGTATTCTCATCAGAAGCATTTGCTTGTTTAATCTCATCCTTTTTTGAAGCACTAATTGATACTAATTGATTTTCCTTTTCTTCTGGTCTTATACTTTGTTGCTTAGTATCTATAATAGTGAATGTATCATTTCCAATAATTTCATAAATATAATTTTTTGACTTACTCTGTACAGTAAGCTTATAATTACCTACTTCTTCGCCAAATTCTCTAATTAATATGTAATCATCGGTTTCTAATATTGGATCTTCTTCTCCAACATATTTTTGATAGTTCGGTAATTGCAATTCAACTTTTTTAGGAAGAATGGTTACTTTAAATGGAATGGATTCATAATACCTAGAATCCGCATCAAAACTGACAATATATTCTCCTGCATCTTTTAACAAGATTGGTTCAATATCACTTCTACCACTATCAATCTTATGTCCATCTTCGTAGTAAACAACTTCTACATCCGAATGTGTAATCTTTGTCTTTCCAACCGGAACATCTTTTTCATTCTTTGGATCAAATTGAAAATCAATGTTACCATCATAACGATCAAATGATACAAAGTCTCCGTTTGGTAGAATTCTTAATTTCAACTCATAATCACCATCGAATTTACACAGATATTTCTCTTCTTCTGGATATCCTTCTCTCCAGTCCTTGTTGTAACTCACATGAACAAGCACTTTTTTTGGATTGATTTTAAAAGTAACATATCCATCACTAGTAAGCGCAAAATACTTTCCACAATCAATTGGAGCATCTGCTAATGGTCCCGTAGTAGAATAATAACCTTCCGCATTCTTAATCTCTATCTTTTTACCCGTATATTCAAAAGATAACACCTCCTCTTGTGCTTGTATACCAATTGGTACACATAACATAAACAACGCCATAAATACGCCTAAAATTCTCCTCATATTATATATTCCTTTCTATAGGTGAAACTCTACTTCAACTATATCAAAGAATAGTGTTATTTGCTACTGAATAATATGATATTTCTTAAATTAAAGTATATATTTATAACTTTTCATAATTTGTTAACAATTCTAGTCAAATAATGATATCCAATTGAAACGATCCGTGTATCTTTCTGCATGTTCCCATACTACAATATCTGGTTTATATTCATCTAACAAACTTGTTTCAAATGACCATATATTTACTGTTTGTGCTTCTGCAAAATATTGACTTAGAATACTCAACATTTCATCTGAATAAGAATCTCCTATTATTAATATCTTTTTGTTTGATTTATTCTTTATATTTACTGTAGCCGCATCCAATTGATATTGAATATCATTATTAAAAGTGTCTTGCATATTACATAAACGTGCTAAATCTCCAGAATAGTGATTTGTGATTTTGCCAAACTTAACATTCTTCAAAGAATCTGTTTTACCATCAATCTTATCCTTTAGTGCCTGTACTGTCACAAATGCACCAATCTGATTAAAATGTGTGTCACTCTTATAGTATATTTGTTTCTTCTTTTTAGCTTTTACTAATAAAGGCTTCGCATCCACAACATTTAAATCCGTATTTTCTTGTAAATACTTCATCAACAAATCTGTCTTTGAAGTTTTATCCACTCTTTCAATTGTATCCGGCATATATTCCGGATACACGCTTGCTTTATTTGGAATCGAAAGAATATAGAAGTCAATTCCATAATTTGCGAACTGATTTCTTTCATTAGTTAGTTTATCCGCAACTGCCTGCATAGTAGCCTCATCATAATGATTTGTCCCCTGATAATCCGAAATAGGATCCCCATCCTCTGTCGTTTTATAAAATAACCAATCCTCTTTCCCAAGTAATACCTGAGTGGATTCAATATACGTATTTCCTGAAGTCTTCTTTGTGACTTCACTAGCTGCTTTTGCACCTTCTTTTTTACCCGTTAAATTCGATGTAAATGAATCTACAACACCCTTTACACCTGATTTATTTTTCTTTGTTTCTAGTTCATGTCCCTTAACAACATCACTCACCTTCTCGTCTTTTTTAAATAAAGAAACTGTTTGATTGAATAATGTAGAAATAGAAATACCAAAAATTACGAAACAAAATACGATCATTATTATTTTTTCTTTCATGGTGCCCTCCTAGAAATTAAAATAAATAAATGGATTATATGCATTTGAGAAAATAAAGATAATACTCAAATACAAAATTCCACACATGCATACAACATATAACAAGTTATAGATAATATTCTTTTTAAATATACGATCAATATTTTTAAAAATAGGAAAACAACAAAGAATACCCATTATAAAATATAAAATGTATTGTTTAAAATATTGAATAACATACGCATCAATAAATCCTTTACAACCAAATCCAAACATAGAACGAATATAAACAAGTGCAGCACTTAAGCTATCACTTCTAAATAATACCCATCCCATCATCACAAAGAACATTGTGTATACATGTTTGAATTTACCTGTTTTCTCATCAATATGAAAGAATTTTTCTAGTATTAAAAGTACAAAGTACATGAGTCCCCATACAATAAAAGTCCAGTTTGCACCATGCCAAACACCGGTTAAAAACCATACTACAAAGATATTGAACACTAAACGAGCTTTACTATTCACTCTAGAACCACCTAGTGGGATGTAAATATAATCTTTAAACCAAGTTTGTAAAGAAATATGCCACCTTCTCCAAAATTCTGAAATACTCTTAGAGATATATGGATATTTAAAGTTTTCTAAGAAATGAAAACCAAACATACGACCTAAACCTATAGCCATATCTGAGTAGCCTGCAAAATCAAAGAAGATTTGAAGTGTATATGCAATGGCTCCCATCCATAGCAATGGCTCCCATCCATAATAGTAAGAATGAATTGGTTGTTCCTGTACTTGTTACATTTCCAAATACAGTATCCGAAACAACCGCAAATTGATTCGCTAATAATACCTTTTTGCCTAAACCAATAATAAAACGATTTACACCCACCGCAAAATCATTCAAATTCTCTTTTCGATTTTCAATCTCATTTGCGACAGTTTCATAACGAACAATAGGACCAGCTATCAATTGTGGAAATAAAGAAATATATAAACCAACATTTAAAAATTGTGTTTGTACCTTCCCCTTACCACGATATACATCCACTACATAAGAAATGGCTTGGAATGTAAAGAAAGAGATGCCTATTGGAAGAGCAATCTTAAACGTATCTGCTTTACCAGTAAAAATAGAAACAATAAAATTCAAATACTTAAAATAACCCAATATACATACATCAATCACAACCATTAAGAATAGAATCAACTTCTGCATTCTCTTATCATTTGAAAACTTATTGATTAGTAATCCTAGTCCGTAATGTAATAGAATCATAAACAGCATCAAAAACACATATTTTGGCTCTCCATATGCATAGAACAATAAACTCATAATAAATAGAAATATATTCTTACCCACCGTATGTTTTCTAAATACAAGATAATATACAGCTAATACGAAAGGTAAAAATAAAAACAAAAATACTTCACTTGGAAATAACATACCCTTTAACCCTCACAATAAAAGACTTTCCCAAAATGGAAAAGTCTTACGTCTTAATGACGAACTAAAACGATTCTATTCGCTTTATTACATTTTACCATTGATAATTATTTATTCAATGCATACCAAGCCTTTCCTTCATCTTTCCAACCCAAGCTAATCAACCAATTATGTTCTGGTTTGCTTGTTGTATAGTTGTGATTATTCGCAAATGCATTTGGATTGTATTCTCTCAATAGCGGAATACTATCACTATCCTTTGGATCTGCTGAATACCAGCCAATACCCTCATATTTCCATCCTGCTCTTACTAACATATCCTTCTCTGCTTTATTCATTGTATAGTGGTGTTCTCCACCATTACCATTGTATAAACGATATACAGGATAATCACTTGTCTTAGGAGCATTCCATCCAACACCTTCATAAATCCAACCTATATTAGCTAAATGATTCTTTTCACCTACATTCGCCGTATAGAAATGTTCTCCACTATTTGAATTATACAAACGATACATAGATTGAGTTTCAACCTTAAGTTTTGCGATGCTTCTCTCTTCTTTTAAATTGCAGGTTCTACAAGTACGTCTTTCTTTTCCCTCTTTCTTAGTTGTAGCCTGTTCCACAACACTCCAACTTGACCAATTATGAGCAACTTTTGAAACTACAGCAACGTCCTTCTTAGCACCGCATCTCGTACAATGATGCGACTTACTGCCTTCTTGAGTACAAGTAGCAGCCTTATCAATTATCCAATCACTAGAATAATTATGACCTAGAGCTTTGATTGTTTCCGTCTTTGTAGTCTTACAATCATTACAAGTATAAGTCTTAACTCCAGATTGAGTACAAGTTGCTTTTGTTGTTTCAACTCCAGAATTCCAATTATGACCTGTCTTTGGAATGACTGTTACATCTTTCTTATCATTACATCTTGTACAATGGTGAGACTCACTACCTTCTTCTTGACAAGTAGCTGCTTTATCAATTGTCCAATCACTTGAATAATCATGGCCTAAAGCTTTGATTGTTTCTATCTTTGTAGTTGCACAATTCTTACAAGTATAAGTCTTAACCCCATCTTTTGTGCATGTAGCCTTTGTCGTTTCTACGCCTGAATCCCAGTTATGATTTAATTTTGGAATAACTGTTACATCTTTCTTATTACCACATCTTGTACAATGATGAGACTCACTACCTTCTTCTTGACAAGTAGCTGCTTTATCAATTGTCCATTCATTTGAATAATCATGACCTGAAGCTTTGATTATTTCTGTCTTTGTAGTTGCACAATTCTTACAAGTATACGTTTTAATACCATCTTTTGTACATGTAGGTTCAGTTGTAACTTTACCTTCATCCCAATCATGTTTTGTACACTCTATTTGATACTTTACTGTAAAATCAAATTGTTTATCATTTACTGTTGTTACTAAATTAACCTTTTTACCATTCACAAACCATTCATTTTGATTCATTACATACGCAATGATTCCGTTCTGAATCTTATAAATACTAGGTGGATATATAGAATTATCTGCTTGAATAGAAAATTGAGTTTGTTTCGAATTCAAACTATTTTGAATTCTTTCTCTATACGATTCAACCCACTGTTGTGCTTCACCCGTTCTCACAAAATAATTGTTTTTAAGAGTCGTAGAACGAGTATTATATCCATCTGCAGTATAAATTTTTGTGTGTCCTGGATGTGCAATAGCCATTAATTCATCAGTTAACCCAAAATATAAATGTCTTTGATCAAAATTATACCTATTATTAGAATCATCCCATGTACAATCTACCTGATACCATTCTCCATCCATTTTTATACCATTCCACGTATGTCCATCCGTAGTATTACTAACTTCCTTATTTTCAATTTCTGCAGCTCTCAGCAATTGTGCATAGGCACTTTCATAAGCTTGACATGTACCTAAATGTCTTGTAAGTGCACTTTCTGCTGAACACCATTCTAATGAAGTATCATAATCTAACTGTTCTAATAGCCAATCATGAAGCCATAATGCTTTCTGATAATCTGAACCATCCGTCTCATTATTACATTTTGCTACTGCTGATTGAATAAGTGAATTTACACTTGGATAATTTGGATCTGATACTTGAATGTTTGTACTTGTTCTTAAATAATAGACTCCAGCAGATTGGTCCATTATATAAAAGCGAAAATTATAAGTTCCAGAAGCCATCATTGTAAACGAATAATCTGTACTAGTACATTCACTTGTATAATGATCATATCCTCCTCGACTAGGATCAGCTACTGGTTCATAACTCCATTCATTAGGATTTGAATAACTTGGTGCATCCATTCTGAATTTATAGGCACCACTACCTCCAGTTGCAGAAACATGAAATGTAGTTGGTTGTCCTAATAAAGGATTGTTCCATTCTACTTTCATTGTAACTGATCCTGATGTTGCTGTTTCACTATATTGGTATTGTTCTTCTGCATGAATATGTGTAACTTGTATGTTACAAATAACCATAACACAACTCAAAATAAGCGATAGTATTTTAATAAATCTCCTATACATATAATCTTTTCCCTCTCTTTTATGCTTCTAGATTAACATAAAAAAAGCCAAACAAAAAGTTTGACTTGTTATAAATTAATCTACAGCATACCAAGCTTTTCCTTCATCCTTCCAACCAAGGGAAACTAACCAATCATGTTCTGCCTTATTCACAGTATAGTTATGGTTATTCGCAAATGCATTTGGATTGTATTCTCTTAATAATGGAACACTTGATTTATCATTAGGATCTGCTGAATACCAACCTATACCTTCGTATTTCCATCCAGCTTTTACCAACATATCTTTTTCTGCTTTATTCATTGTGTAGTGATGTTCTCCACCATTCGCATTATACAAACGATACACAGGATAATCTGAACTATCTGGAGCAATCCAACCAATGCCTTCCGAAATCCATCCTAGACTAACTAACCAATTTTTTTCATTTGTATCTTTTGTATAGAAATGTTCACCACTATTTGGATTATACAATCTATGCATACCACCAGGAATTGAATCCACATAGAAAGTGGTTCCAGTAATAGAATTTGCACCACTATATACATGCATTATGAAAGTCCCTGTCTTTTTAAAGGAATCTAAATTCACTTCTGTATAGAAAGATCCATTTGATTCTATTTTCGTATCAAACCATTTTAAATCTGTTTGATTACTATCCTCTGACCATATCGCAAAGCGAATACTTGAATACGATTTTGTTGGATAATAACGAATCGTCATTTTATCTTTCTTCTTATTCAATACAAAATCAAAACCATCTAGTTTAGGAATATAGAATTTCTTTGATCTTTGTTGAAGCCACGTAACCGTAGTATTTACAGCACCCTGCCAGGTTGAATGATTCACATAACCACCCTTACCATTTGGTTTGCCTAAAGTATCCCAACGAATATAATTCATATCTACAGATGATTGTATTTCATTTGCCTTATTACGAGCTAGAGTACTCGCGTTATCAAAAAAAGATTTATTTGAATTGTAGTAATTACTTATATATTCAGAAAATGCAGGAATTGATAATAATGTACTAAATAAATTTCTTTGATAAATATACAACTCATTACTAGAACCATAATAGTTCATACAACTATCAAAATCCCAAACTGGACCTAAATGGATGACATCATTAGCTCCATCTTTATACCAGAAAAAGCTTGTAGTGACAGACTCCTCGTTCAGCATATATTCATTGATTAAATAATATTGTACAAAAGAATCCACATCTATATATTGCTTCAACAAATCGATCGTAATATCCTTCTTTTTTGTATTTAATAGAGTACTATAGAAATCTGTTAAAGAATCATTAAAAATTGATATTGCCTTTTGAACATGTTCCTCATCCTCATTTACCGTTTCTTTAACCGCAAATTTAGCTCCTAATATAGAATTCTCAAACCAATGATCCTCTTGTTGATAGAAAGCATCATCCCATTCAGCCAATATTCCATACTCATCTTGTAAATTCACTCGGCTCGAATTGATTTCCGCTTTTTCTGTAACTAAATAATCTCCCTGGTATTCTCCACCAATCCATAAATCTACATATTGACAATGAATTGGATATTGTGAGTTAAGATTTTGAGCTAAACTAAACGCAATATAATTTTTTAGTAAAGAATCATCACTACTATTCGCTAATAAAACCCATTTCTTTGCTTTTCCCATTCCAAACAAAGACGTTTTCTTGTCAAACTTAATCTGATATCCCTTTTTATCATAACTCGTCCAAGAAGTATTACCGCGACCCTTGATTTCTACATTTGTAAAGGAACTTGTACCACTTGAATCACCTAGTATCACAGTATTGCCAGGATACTTAATATTCTTGTCCGCTTTAATTGTATCTAAAGTCGTATCCTTTAAATCAATATATAAACTTGGTAAACTCGATTTTTTATACACCACTGTAATAGGTCCATTTAAAGCATCCTCTAACACACAAGTATCATTCGAATCAAAAGATACATATTTTGTCACCTGATGTTTATTATTATCTACATATGTTAGAGTTACATTTTTTGAATCCGAAGCCATCATAAACAAATAATATTGATTTGTCTTTGCATCATAATAAGCTTGAATCGTTTGTCCACCCGCATTTTTCGCATATAAGAAGAAATTTTCTTCGATAGTCTGTTCTTCCGTTTCTGATTCACCAACATCTGAATTTGCCACTTCACTACTTTCTACTGTGTCATTTTCTTCTCCACCTGAAACTGTTTCTCCAGTAGTTTCATTTACACCTACACCTGGATTTGCTGTCCCATTAGTTTCTGTGGCTTCATTTGTCTCTGTTGTTTCTTCTGCACTCACGTATGTGACATTACACACACATGTTAAAGCACATAACATTAAAGCTATTATTCTTTTGTACGTTTTCATAAATACGCTCCTCTTCTTGGTTCATTATAACAAAAAAAGCCATATGGAATAAACCATACGGCAATTAATTTACTTAGTAGCGTACCAAGCTTTTCCTTCATCTTTCCAACCAAGACCAACTAACCAATTGTGTTCATTTGCATTTGTTGTGTAGTTATGATTGTTTGAGAAAGCATTTGGATTGTATTCTCTTAATAATGGAACACTGTTACTGTCATTAGGATCTGCTGAGAACCAACCAATCCCTTCATATTTCCAGCCAAGTTTGACTAGATTATTTTTTTCATCAACACTCATTGTATAATGATGTTCACCACCATACATGTTATATAATCGATATACTGGATAGTTTGAGATAGTTGGTGCCTTCCAACCAATTCCTTCATACTTCCATCCAAGACTCACTAAATGATCTTTTTCCACCTTATCTGAAGTATAGAAGTGCTCTCCACTATTTGGATTGTATATACGATACATATCACCAGAGCCTAATAAAACATATTGTGTATTTAATAACACTTTCATTCTAGATACAATATCAGTTCCATAGTTTGCACCAGTTGCCCAACCATCTCCAGTTGGATTTTCTTTTTTACCCAACCATTCAACATATGGAGCACTACCACGTTTTACATAATTAAAGCGACTATCTACACAAGCGTTAATTAAATTATCCGTTGTTGCATAAGCTTTTAAATGTTGAATTTGAGCTCGAATTCCTTCACGAACACTCGCAAAAGTATTTCCTGCATTACCATTACCCGTTGCACCAAGACCTGCAAAATTACATTGATCTGGTTTTACATCATGACCAAACTGTAAGAAACCCGTTTCCTTCATAGCCTGACAGAATGCAACTTCAGGACGAATATTTTCAGCAATTGCTTCTTCATAGAAGATCTGACAGAATTCTTCAATATTAGCAGCACCCTTTTTAGCTAAAATGCCATCGTATTTGGTACCATACTTAGAGAACTTGTCATATGTACCACCATTATTAATAAAATAATTTACCATCTGTGACACATTCGTTTTTGTTGCACCTGTAATTAATGTCTTTGTATCTTTTTTAGATAAACCTAATGCAGAAACAATACCATTCGCATCCGCAACACCTAATTTTTGTAACTTGGCATCAGAATTTAAATAGTTATTGTAGTCAGATACATTATTAATGAAACAATGCTCAATAATCAATCCTGTTAATCCATTATATTTTGCATTACGAATAATTCCATAATAGTCTGCAACAGAACCATCATTATATCTAAATGGATCAGGGTACTCATTCGTATCAATTGTTCTAAATTTAATACCACGATCACGAATACCTAAAGACACCAATTGATTTTGAATAGCTTGTGCAACATTTTTTCCGTTTTGAGAAATGTCAGGACGCCAATTCGTATTTGGATAATACACTTCTGCTCCTACAGCGTATCCACTACCTGAATTCAAATGAATACTAATCAAATATTGTGCGCCTTGCGATTTTGCAAAATTTGCACGATCTTCAAGACTCGGATTTGTATCTCCTGTACGAGTCATCACAACATTACAATCATACTTTTCTAGTTCTTGTTTACAATATTGAGCAATTTTCAATGTCAAATTTTTTTCATAAACATTGTTAACACCAACGGCTCCACTATCATTTCCTCCATGTGCTGATTGTAGTTTACGCAAATTGTGATATGTATTCCCCAGTATATATGGGGAGTTAGAAATGTATTGAGATTAGATAGCCTTTTTCTCCAAGTCCTCACAGTAAACGCTTGAAAATAAATGTTCCAGCTCATTTCCGAAGTTGTATGAGATTTTAAGTTTGCGGTTTTCATAAACTGTTATCTGGTCTATCATTTCCACAATAATATCTCTGTCTAATTCTTCAATGTCTTTCAGTTCCAACAACCGCCTTAACCACGGTGTTTCAAAAACATCTTCTGTTACACTTTCCTTTTTCTTTTCTTCCAGCGTTTCAATCTGTTTGGAGTAAAGCATTTCTTTTTGTTGATAGTCCTCTCGATAAGAAAGAAATTCTTCTTTAGAAATCAGTTCGTCTTTGTAATCTTCATAAATTGACTTTTTCAACTTCTTCACTCTTTCAAGCTCTGCTTTTAACTTTGTCAATTCTATGTCTGTTGATTTTCTAATTTTTGTTGCTGTGAAAGATTGTGATTTTACAAGTTCCTGCAAGTTCTCTACATTGCGGATAATCTGCTTTAAATCTCCCAGCACAATATCATTCAATACTTGAAACGGGAGCGTGTGCGGAGTGCAATAATCTTTTCCACTTCTTTTGTAAGTTCCACAATAGAATGAATAGGACTTACTTCCGTCAGCACGTCGCCAGAAATTTTTCATCATTGCCCGACCACAATCGCCACACTTGATAAAACCTGCAAAGATATTTTTATTTGTTTCTAAATCAATATCCCTATGTTTTTTCGTCAGCAGTTTTTGTACCTTATCCCACAGTTGACGGTCTATAATCGGTTCATGTGTATTTTCAACCCTTATCCAGTTTTCTTTCTCAACTGGACGCTGTTTGCTTCTCATACGTTGATGTTTCTTTCCTTGTACCATATTTCCAATATAAAGCTCATTTTGTAACATCACTTTAATCGTGGAATACGTCCAATAAGAAGTTTTCTCTAAACGGTTGCAATTTTTGTAATTTTCGCCGTTGAGCTTTTTATATTCCGACGGACAAAGGATACCCTCTGCATTTAGTATTTTGGCAATGCTTTGTTTTCCTATTCCTTGTGCATACATAGTAAATACTCTTTTTACAACTTCGGACGCATATTCATCAATCACAAGTTTATTTTTATTTGCAGGAGATTTCTTATAACCATAACTTGTAAAAGCTCCGATAAATTCTCCTGCTTTCTGCTTTGATTTTACAGTCGCTTGAATTTTATTAGAAATATCTCTGGCATACTGTTCGTTGAATATATTTTTAATAGGAAGTAACATATCGTATGCCTGCTTCATACTATCAATATTATCTGTTACAGAAATAAAACGAACATTAAGCTCTGGAAATATTCTTTCCAAATATCGCCCCGTATCAATGTAATCTCGTCCAAAACGGGAAAGGTCTTTTACAACAACACAATTTACCTTGTTATCTTCAATGTCAGCAATCATTCTATGAAAGTCTGGTCTATTAAAATTCGTTCCCGTAAAACCGTCATCAATATAAACATCATATAAGATAAAGTCATCATGCTTATTCACATATTCTGTTAAAAGTTTTCTCTGATTTCCTACACTATCGCTTTCTTCCTTATCTCCGTCCTCTCGTGATAATCTGATATAAATAGCTACGTTAAATAAGTTTGAACCTTTTTGATAAATCATTTTTCCACCTATTCAACTGCCGTACCTATGATAATATTATACCATAAAGTACGGCTTCTTTCCATTGTTTTCAAGGGTTTTACCCTCTTGATAGTCCTTTTTTTACATGAGATTTCACGATACGGACAAGCAATTCCTCTACGGAAAATTTACCTAAAAATTCCCGTTCTACGATATATTGTGCAGGTTCTTTTTTAGCCAAGTTATCAGCCCCCTTAGTCAGCTATCTATTCTCAACATACGCACATAGGCTTATCCAATATGCGTATTTTTCACAATGTTACAGAAGCAGACAGACGGCTTTGGAAAGCTCCGTTAGTATCTCAACTATTCCCATTCTTGTGGGCAGAACCGCACCATGCGGACGTATCATTATTCTGTGAGGGTAGGTCGTGGCAAAGCGACTTTTCCAACGGTCGCTCTCGGATCACTGCGTGGGTCGCTCGCTTTCTTTTGGAAAGGTCGTGGCGTACAGTCCCCGTGGCTCGCTATCTCACAAACGTATCTGTCTGCTTTATTCAGTTGTCAAAGAGCTGTGGCGAAAGCGTGTTGCTTTCATGTAAAAGCAGGGGCAGAGCAGGAAAGAGGGGATTGAACAAATCATGCTCTGCGGTTACTGCTTGTTATTCTTCTTCGATTTCTAAGGCAATATCAAACCCTAAAATCATTTTAATAAGTGCTTCTCTGATAAGTCCCTTTAACTCCATATCTACAACAATATAAACATTGCCGTATTCGTCATAGAGTGGACGCAGACAGCACTTTGATATGTACGGGTCATAAAATGCCAGTATCTTTTCAATCGCTTTTTCGTCCCCGTCCATTGCTTGTGAAAGCAAGTAGTAGGACGGCTTCTTAAATGTTTGTTTCATTTTTACTGTTTCTCCTTTAGTAATTTTTTCATAAGTGCCAATGAGTTATGCCGATTTTGGAATACACCGCTTCTGGAAATATTCTGCTTTTTTTGCAATTTCTTCGTTGTTCATTTCCAAGAAGTAATACATCAGCAAAGTTTCACGGTTACGCTCGGATAACTGTTTCAAGGCTTCTGCCAATTCATCATCATAGACACGAATATCATTACCGCATACATTGAAAATCGTATAGTCCGTATCATAGTCGTCCCAGACAGCCAGATTTTCTACAACGATTTCTGGAAGTTCACAAAAGAGTGTTTCTTCCTTTTGTCGTCGTTTTAATTTCTTCTGATAGTCCTTAACAACATGTCGGACAACTTTCTTCAAACAACTTTCAAAACGGCATTGAACTGTTTTCTGGAAGTCAGACGGTTTCATCAATCTCACCCCCTTTCCGTTACGACGTGAAAAGTGGTTATCCCTCTTTCCGCACCATATAGGGAACGGCAGGTGTGATTTGTTAAGTTGAAACCGAAAAAATTTTAAAAATTTTTTTTGGTATGAAAAAAGCCCGCACAAAACATATAGTTTTATACGAGCTATTAAAGCTGTGAGATATTCAATTGTTGATAAAGTGCTGTTAGGTAGTGTATGAGTATATAAGATTATGCTTAAAACTTTCCATAATACAAGCCCCCTTACAACACTTGATTTCTATTAAACTTTTGCCTTTGTAGCATAAGCATAATGCCCTCAGTTTTCATATTTCGTTTTTATTATGAGTTTAATTCAGACTTTTTATATATACGATACAATAATGGAAGTAGTATAAAATAGCATATTAAATATATTGTAAATAGAATCGGGATTGCCCCTATAACCTTACTCCCAATTTGATAAACATTAAAATAATTGACAGATGAACTGATTTGTAAAAGTTGGTCTGGCAACAATCCTAAAATTTTCGATAATACGGAAAAATCAGATAAAAAAGACGGAACAAGTAATATTACAAAAGGAACTATTACTGCTAAAACAGAAGAACGCATTTTTGCAGATACTAACATAGAAAGGGTCGACATAAATAACACCCCTATATATCCGCCTATTATTGTCAATAAAAATTTTTGTAATAATGTTATATTGTAAAAACTTTTCCAACCTCCCAAACTCGTTTGAATTAAGCAATTTGCTCCGTCAATACCCAAACACCCAAGAACAACTCCAGAAAAACAACATATAGAAATCCAATAAATTGCTGTGATACAGACAAATCCAGCTACAATTTTACTTCTAATTGCTTTGCTTCTTCCATATACCGTACTAAAAAAAATGGAATCTGCTTTTAAACGGAACTCATCAGAAAAAATTCCAGATATTAAAAATGTTCCAACTAACATAATCAACATTATCAATACTGGCAAATAATATAAAAGACTCGTCCAAGCACCTGCGTATTCATAGTAAAAAGGTATTTGCATTTCTTCATATTTTTCAACAAGATATTCTTTTTCTTGTTTTGTATAATTGTCCTTAACAGAATCCGAAGAAAGCCACTTCTTCAAGTTATCTATCCTGTTCGAATAAAAATTTCCTAGTTCTGTCGGAGTAACTGTATCAACTCGATAATAATCGTACTCTTGAAAATCACAAAAACTTCTATTTATCATATCTTTAATATCAGAAAACCCTTGTCCCCGAGAATATGCTATATTATTTTCCGTATCATTTTTTGATAAATATTCTTCAGAACTCTTTATTTTATTATTCTCCTCTAAAACTTCTTGCAATACACTCTCTGTTATATTACCTTTCCATTCATTTTTTACTTCTTTTAACCTGTTATATGCAGTAATTCCTGTATGACTATTTCCGCTAGAATCTACATATTCTATACTTCCAATCGCAAAATAACTAATTACTACAATAGCCACCAAAAGAATAATTAACGCAATTTTATTTGATGATTTTGCAAATATTTTTTTTAATTCAAATCGTACCATTATTTACACCTGCCTTTTCGCCGAAATAATACAAAAACACATCTTCAAGAGTGGCGTTCTCTCTTGTTGCCTTTTCAACTGGCTTATCTTTTGAAATAATTCGTAATTCTACACCATTCACATCTGATTTTATATTCGACACTTTATTTTTTTGCGATAAGTTCTGAACCATATTTTTTTCTACATGACATACCCAAACATATTCCTTCATTGAATTGATAAGGTCAACTACAGTTCCTTTATGAATCAATTGTCCATCTTTCATCAGTAGAATTTCGTTTGCAATATATTCCACATCAGAAACGATATGCGTAGATAAAAGTACAAGCCGTTCTTCTGCCAATTCACTGATTAAATTTCTAAAACGAATGCGTTCATTTGGGTCAAGACCAGCAGTCGGCTCATCAAGAATTAAAATTTGGGGATTATTTAACATCGCCTGTGCAATTCCAACCCTACGCTTCATACCGCCAGATAAATTTTTCATTTTTTTATTGAATGCTTTTTGCAAACCAACCTTTGCAACCAATTCTCTTACTCGTTTTTTTGCGACGATCGGTTTTATCCCCTTTATTGACGAAATATAAAGCAGATAATCTTTTACGGTAAATTCTGGGTAAAAACCAAAGTCTTGTGGTAAATACCCTAAAATTTTTCTATAATCTCCGTCCATAGCCAAAATATCTTTTCCGTTACAAGTTATTTTTCCCTCGGTTGGACGAAGTAATGTACAAAGCATACGCATAAGAGTAGTTTTACCTGCACCATTCACCCCCAACAATCCATATACACCTGTTGTCATTGTGACATTTATATTATCTACTGCTGTGAAATTATCAAATTTCTTTGTTAAATTAGTTATCGTTAAATCCATTTGAATGTCCCTCCCAATATCTAGTACAATCATGTAAAACTCTATAAATCATACTTCCTAAAATCAATAACGCAATTCCCAACAAAAGTATCCATACTGGCATTTTTATAACAGAATATATTTTTTCATTTGCTGTAATTAGCCACCATACTACACTCCACAGAATACATAAAACAATAGAAATAGTTTCATTTACATTTTTTTTATTACATAGCAGACCAAAACAAATACAGGCAGTAACAACCGCAGGAAAGACAAACTGTGATAGTAGGGAAAGCAATGTAATATGCAAACTTCCATGCAAAAATATACAGAATGCAGTAAGTAATATTACATCTACCAAGCCAAATAAAAAAATCCGTGTTGAATATATTTGTCTAAGAGAATAGTAAGATGTATTCTCTATTTCCATACATTGATTAGATTTATTTTTCCACAATTCTGGAATAATCAAAATCACAAATAAAACACTTGTAATCCCTAATCCTCTCTGTATGATAAAAATCTCTTGATTAAAATAAAGGGCTATTCCAATTCCTACCAATAATAACATCTGTAATATCCACCATTTTTTCTGTGTTATACGGAATTGCGACCATAAAAACTCTCGGTAAGTCAATAGCTTTTCCTGCTCTTTCAAATAAAAGATTTCTATTGACTTATTAACTGTGTCCACAATTTTTTCCTCGTTTGGTTCAATCCATGTATCAACCTCAAACATTTCAAAGTTCCTTTTCATGTATGTCCTCCTCTCTTCCAAAAATTTCCAATTGTTTTCGTGCATTTGTTAATCGGTACTTTGCTAAAGATAAACTAATTTGTAATTTCTCTGCAATCTCTGCAATTTTAAATCCATCTAAATAATACAAAACAACAACTTCTTTTAATTCTTTAGAAAGAGAGCTGATTGCACTATCTATAAACATTTTATCCAAGACTTGTTCCATATCATTTGACATTCCGTGTGTTAATAAGAACTCATCGTCCATCAATACATCTTTTTTCTTTTTACAATGGTTTTTGCATAAATTTCCAGCAATCGTATAAAGATAATTCATAGTTTTACCTTGATAATGATAATCAGATAATTTTGCGAAAAAATTTACAAATGTTTCTTGTGTTAAATCTTCGGCATATTCTGTGTCATAACAATGGTAACTACAATACTTTAGTATTTCGTTATAATATTTACGCACAAAAGTATTAAAAGCCTGTTCGTTACCTTGTTTCATTTTCTGAATTAAAAGAAAATCTGTAAGCACAAAATCCTCCTTTCTCATTTAAAATGTTATAAACGTTTACATCATTCTACTAAGTATAACAACACAGACAGATAAAAAGTTAGTCATTTTTCAAAATAATTTAAAATAATTACCAAAAGCAAAGAATAGCGTGCAAATCTGATAAGAAATGCACGCTATATCATTTATCCTACAATCTTCCAGTTGCTATCCTTATGTAGCACAAGCTCATACTGCGATACCTGCATAGCCTTTGTCTGATTATCAAGGAATTTCACAGCAACTTTGACTTTCACATTGTCCCCGTCCTTTATAAAAATAGGGTTTACCAATTCAGAATAAAGGTAGTCCCTGCCGATAGGTTCAAGTACATTCCCCGTTACATAATAAGCAAGCTCTTTTTCTGTGGCTGTTGGATAGAGCTTAAAAAATGTTTCCAGAAATGCGGTAGCGTCATTGACAGTATCAGCGTCCACACTTGCGTCTGCTTCTGGTGTCTTAGGTTCATAGTCTGATTTTTCGATTGCTGGTGCAAGGG